>JAEEGJ010002141.1_pt1 | contig 134579 bp, 126 predicted proteins | sample 8958761 | NCBI WGS metagenome assembly JAEEGJ01 (sample SAMN16246546, study PRJNA631951) | gut metagenome | biome: gut microbiome; feature: rumen; material: RS-attached | host: Bos | place: Iran: Karaj | collected 2018-10
TAATGCAAGTACCGCTTCACTATTTCCTGAAAAATGTCACGGCAGCCTTCCGCAGATTCCTTACGCAATCTGGGTATTCCGTGAAATTTTGCAGAAAATTCCTTGCCTTAATACCCTCCGGGGGGTTCACGCCTTGAAACCTGCAAGTAAAAAGGCTATAAGGGTGACGGACATACCGATGAATAAAAAAAATATCGCGGGACACAATGAGACTTGAATAAAAGTTATTGGCTCAGGGACTCAGAAAACCCGATAAATCAAATTATTAACAAAAACCGTGGGCGGCGGGATAAAAACAGCCAAGACAGTTATGAAGGTAAACAAGAAATACAACAAGACGGTACGTGAGGCTATGGCAGTGTGCAAGGATGAGATTATTGAGAATATTGCTTCCTTGCTGAAGGAGAATTTCCGAAAGAATCCGAAGAAAGACCGAGTAGATGTAGTGTTCAGAAAACCTGTCTATTATCTTAACATGGAAAAAGTAAGAGGCACAGTCCTGTATACACCAAAAATGGCGGAGCGTATTGGTGTGTCTGGTCTTAACAGTGACAAGGGGGTAAGACTGATGGTTATTGAAGGTCCTGAAACTTTTTCACCTCTTGAATGGCTTGACCTCACAACTCTCGGCAGGGTGTTTGCAGAACTCCTTGAAACCGCAAAGGCTGAATAGCATCTCTCTCCAGGCGGGCGTAACAACCTGCCAGGAGAAAATGTTTTGTAAATAGTTATTTTATAACAAACAGAAATGGTAATGAATACAACGAAACTTAGCATCAAACAATGGGCAGAGGAAGACCGCCCAAGTGAGAAACTTCGTCAGAAGGGTGCAGATGTCCTTACAGACGCAGAATTGTTGGCGTTGCTGATAGGCAGCGGTACGGTGAAGATGACAGCCGTAGAGGTGGCAAGAAATATTCTTGACAAATTTGGAGGAAATCTCAATTCACTCGGCAAAGCTCGCCTTGAAGACTTGACGAATATAGATGGTATAGGAAACTATACCGCAACACGCATCATGGCGGCGATAGAACTTGGAAAGCGCAGGGAAGGTACTCAGAGGGAGCAGCAGCCGGAAATCAGTTCGGCAATAAGAATCTACAAGTACATGCATCCGCTATTGATGGACTTGGATGTAGAACAGGCTCATGTGCTGTACATGAACCAGAACTTCCGTCTCATCAAGACCGTGAAGGTAGGACAGGGCGGCATAACCTGTACGACAGTAGATGTCCGCATCATCATGCGCGAAGCTGTCCTATGTAACGCCACGGTCATTGCCCTGGTTCATAACCATCCTTCTGGCAGCCTGACACCCAGCAGTGCAGATGATTCACTAACGCAAAGTGTAAAGAAAGCTGCATCATTTATGAATATCCACATGATGGATCATGTCATCGTGACGGACGGTTCTTATTTTTCATACAGGGAACAGGGCAGAATATAGCCATCAACATCACGAGTCATTCTTTTAAGACCTGCCGGAAAACCCCGACGGGTCTTAAATATGTTAAATCAAGAGATTGTTTTTGGCGAAATTGCCATTCAGGCTATTTCACTGTACATTTGCATGGTGAAATCAAAGAATAAATGTACAGCATATGAAACAGACAATCAGACACACCATCATCAATGCCGTTTTCACCGGCATTATTATCCTTACTCCATTTTCTTCATGTAGTAAGGGTGACAGTACACCAAGTTTCAAGACGGCTCAGGAAGCCGTGGATGCCTGCAAAAAGGAGCTTTCCGTGATAAAAGACCAAAAGGATGCCTCCATAGAGGCCGTCGGGAAGCTGGCTGGCAGGTGGATCGTCCTGCAGGATTCCTGCTATAATGTATTCCTCCGGGATTCCACCTTTGATTACAGCGGTGATTTAGCAAGTGATTTCGTCAGTACTTCCGACAGCATCAGAAACACGATTATTGACCTGGCTGTTTCGCGCCCCAGGACGCTTCAAGACATTGTTTCGTTGAAGGTAGCAACATCCCGTAACAGGGATGTCATCCAATCGTCCAAAGATTACAAGGATGTCATGAAATTTTATGTTTCCCTCGATAAGAATAAACTTATCAAGGGAAAGGAGAAAATCCTTGTCGAATACGACCGAGTACTTGATATTGAAAAACTTTCTCTTGAAGAGGAAAGCCTTCGGAAGTTCCTCGCAGAGGAAGACCTTTGCTTCCGTTCCGTAATGGCCATCCTGTCTACCATAACGGACGATGAACTGCAGAATATCACCGATAAAACCACACGTATATTCAATACTATTGAGAACAAGGCTATGGAGGAAAACGGGGACGGATCCATGAGTCGAACGATGCTATACCTGACGATGCGCTTTAACAGGCGCATTATGCAAAATGCTATCGCCTGCCGTAGTGATGTCAAGTCCGGAAAGGAGTTGTCCGGACAAGCAGCGGCTAACTATAGGTGGATGCTGATCCAGCCGCTGATGACCATTGATAACAGTTCCTTTGCCGTCCTCACGGAAGAGGATATTGAAAACATGAAGGTGCTGGCGGCAGAGCTGCCTATGCTGATGGCCTACGTGGACGGCAAGGACTTCAACAGCATCTCCGACAAGGAAGCGATGAACCTGTCAAAGGTTCTGAGCAGTTACTTCCTGAAATCTCATCTTAAAGGAGTATTGTAACCATGCAGGAAAAGGAGTCGGTCGAATTAACGCAACAGGCGTTGCAGAAGAACTACGACGACCTGTGCGAAAAGCTACGGTCCTGTCTGGTATCGGCTTTCGAGAAACTGGGCGAGGTTCCCATGGACTTCCACGGGAACTATGCCTGTGCCGTACTGCCAATGACATCACAATCAATGATTGGCGACTTCCTTACGCTGCTTGAAACCAAAATGGATGTAAATATTCTTTATGCCTTCAAAAAGGATAAAGGGAAATACTATGAGGCAGTAGGGTATTCAGTCCCTATTAAGGGACAACTCTTCATTGTCATCCTTACATCACACCAACACGGTGTGGTTGACAGAATGAAGGTATTGGTCTACAATACCTATGAACCGATGCTTGAACAAATCAAAGAAACCTTGGCTGACCTCCAGGCAAAAGAAGCTGAACGCATCCTTGAACAGGAGAATGCACAAACCGTATACTCTCACTTCTTTAAATAAAAAATATTTTTACAAAATAAAATCACATAAAACGATGATGATAGCATTAAAATATATTCTGGCGATGTTCCTGGCCATACTGCCATTCATTGTGTCCTATGCGCTCAGGAAAAAAGCGCAGAAAGAAGGAAATAACGGAAGTAAGTCGAGCGGCATCGTGCCGTTTCTGGCACATCATTTGCCGCATGTCAGTTTTTTATTCCATGCTTTGGCAAACTTCGCCAAAAGACTGTATAAGGGAATGCGGAAAAGTGAGAACTCCCGCAAATTCTTTACGGTCATTCTCATCATCGTCCTGCTCATCTACACCTATGTAGATTTCACTGCATCTGAAAGTGCTATGGACATCATCAGATTCACAGGTGAAAAAGGTGGTGCCTCCAGTGTCGCTTTCACTGTCTATTTCCCGATGGTATCAAATTCTGTCGCCTTGTTCCTCTGTCAGATTTTCACCTTTGTCCTATTCTCATACAGAATAGCGGACAGGATACTGTCCTGGATTGGCGATAACTGGAACTACGTGATGACTTTTGACTGTATGCTGATAGCATATGTCGCAGTCTATTCGCAAGGCTGGTTCATCATGGCCGAGGTGCTGACCATCTACCTGATGGCAGCAGGAATATATCCACAGAGGATAAATGACCCGACACCGAAGGGACGAAAACCTGTTCCTATGGAAAAGGACAGTCATGAAATAAAAATAGCAGCATAGCTCATTGGCCAAACGGGAGCCAACCCCCGCTGGCATAAGGGGTAAAGAACCAAGTAATATGGAAAGTCAAAGAAATTCGAACCAGACAGAGCACGGGATGAGAATCCTCACGGACTTCTCACTATGGTGTAGCCTGTTCCCAGATCCGGCAACGCCGGGCAGACACAAGTTCACCAGAGGTGAAGCATTCTTCGACCTGCTTTCAAGACAACGGCAGAATGCCGTGACATATGAGCGTGATGTCGTGTCCGGCAGTTACCAGTCCCTGGCAGACTGCTGGGGCTGGCATCGCCAGACGGTCAAGAAGTTCCTGCAGGAACTGACGACCATCGGAGCCGTCACGATTGAAGCAACTTCAAACCGTACTGTCATACACGTTTCCAACGTGACCATGACCAGTTCCGCACCAGCGGACTTACAAAACCCTTCCAGGGCCACTGCAAGCCCCATAAGGGGCAATCCTCCACCGTAATGCCCTACGGGTCCTGCGGAGCATCTATAACGTCGCTATGACGACGTGCTAACTCGCCCGGCCAGGGCCGTCCGAATGTCTACCGTCAGTGCCTGACGAACCTCTCAGGGCCTCCTGCTGCCCATTAGTCAGGCGCTTGCGCTTCCCGAACAAATGTACAGCAGGAGGTAGCCTAATACCCCCCAATCTCGCGGAAACCGCGTCGAAAAGGGGAGACCAGCCACACTTAAAATGAGCAAGCTCAGTGGCTTTATTAGGCCAAGGGAAGACCCCTGGACCCCTCAGTTTATCACCGTTCCACTTAGATAAAACGACAACTCAACATGGCAAAGAACAAGCAGATGTGCGACCTCGCACCCGGCAAAGGAATGACTCGCGCACAGTCTAATGAACACCTGCGCAACTTTTCGGCACAAGCCTACGAGCGTAAGCGCACGGGGAACTTCGACCCCACCCGTGAGAAACTGAACTTCGAGGTGACGAAGGGCGGTGTCATCGTACCAGTCAACAAGAAAAAATCCATCACCCGGCGAATTGCGGAAAACCTCAAGGCCCGTGGTATCAAGGATCCCAATGCCGGCGAGGAGAACCCCAAGTACAGGACGGTGGCGAACTTCATTCTGGGAGGATCACGTGAACAGATGCACCGGCTGGCCTATGGTGACCAGCTGGTGAACCTGAACCGTAACGCGGACAACAGCAGCATCACCCGACAAAAGGCCATCGAGGACTGGGCAGTGGACGTATATAATTTTATGGCACAGAAATACGGTGAGGACAACATCGCTGCATTCGTGGTGCATCTTGACGAGACAAACCCGCACGTACACTGCACAATATTGCCGGTGACGAAACAGAATAAGATCTCGTGGAAGCAGGTCATGGTGGGCAAGGACAAATACGAATACCGTGAACGCATGAAGCAACTTCATGACGAGTTCGCGGTGGTCAACAAGAAATACGGACTGGAACGCGGCGACCCCGTGGCGGTCACAGGCGCACAGCACAGGTCAACGGAACAATACCGTGACTGGCTCGACGAGGAGAGCAAGAAACTGGAAGACAAGATCGATGTCCAGAAGAAGACACTCTACGAACTGAATGCGGAAATCAGCAAGGCCGAAAGGCGTGTGAAGGGACTGACTACGATGCTGTCGAACCTGGAAGAGAAGAAAGCCGAGATTGAGTCGGAGATTTCATCACTGCAATCACAGGTGGAAGAGGGACGCATATCCAATGAGGAAATGGAACAACGCAAGAAGGTGCTTACAGGTGAACTGAACGGCATACTCGATAAGATCCGAGAGCGTCAGAAACAACTTGCAACTGCAAGGCAGCAACTACAGGATGTGGCTGACCGAAAGGCACAACTGCAGGATCAGTATACCGACATACAGAAGAAACTGAAGCAGGATCTTCCGTCACTCCATGAGAAAACACTGCGTGACATGCAGAGTGTCGGCTGGAGGGTAGCAGCAGAGGATGCCATAGAACGGTCTGCAAAGGCCAGGGAATATGCCGATTCCCTGCCTCCTGATGAAAGAAGAATATTTGACAAAGGTTATAGTGAGGTATTTGACGGTTCCGTCTTCGAGGATATGGCCGCCAATGCCAACGAGATAGCAGCCGTGGCATCTGCACTGTTCCTTGGCTACATCGATCAGGCGACGTCCTTTGCACAGTCACATGGAGGCGGTGGCGGTGGCCCCGGCGGAGGATGGGGACGCAAGAAAGATGATGATGACGAGGCATGGCGGCGCAAATGTCTCTTCATGGGCATGAAGATGATGCGTCCAGCCAGCCGTAAGTTGAAAAGATAGAAATGTAAGGATTTATAAAAATGGATATCATTGCGTACATGGAGGAAATGTTCAACCCGACATGGATGGCCGTGCCGATACTACTGACAGGACATTATGCAAAATACGTTCTGTTGGCAATACTAATTGCCTTTGTAATTTGCTATGTCTTCAGGGAGATGGTTGTGAAGCCCGTCAAGGAGACGGCATCTATTATCGGCAGATACCGAAAGAATGTACATAACATTCTGGCAACACTCCCGGAGGAATACTGCGTATTTGACAATGTAGCAGTCAATAAAGGAGGTTCTGTCATAGCCGCTGACCGTGTGGTCATTTCCCCCTATGGGGTGTTTGTCATACAGGAAGAATATTACTCCGGTAACATCTCTGGATCTGATTGTCACAGGCAATGGGACATAGATCTCTTCGGACACCATGGGAAGATGCGTAACCCGGCAGACAACGTATGTCACCGCGCCAAGGGACTGGCAAAAATCATCGGCATTGACGAGTCATATGTCATACCGATAGTGGTGTTCCCGGATGATACGGTACTGAAAACCTGTACGAGCATCCCTGTGGTCAACCTCAGAAACCTTGCAGAGGCCATAACGGGATTTCAGAAAACCGTATTCAGCGACGAAGACACCCAGACGCTGATAGACCGTCTCGACGTGTCGATGCTAATCGGTGAATATTCAAAGTAACATTAATATAAGGAACAATAAATATGGTGATTAAGAAACTCACAACATCCATCGTCAGCCTTGCAGCCGCACTGGTTATGTACGGTGCAATGAAGAATACATGTCCGTCACGGCAGCAACATCTTACAGCCGTGACAGATGTGGTGGAAAAGGCTCTTGACAAAATTTTTGAAGAACGTATACAAGTGCCGGAAGAGAGCCGCGAACTGGCAAACTATCTTGCGTTGGAAGTGATTCCAAATGCGGTAGAGAAACTGGCCAGTCAGAAAATCGACATCAAGGATTATGGAATCATCAGTCTTGGCAGTATGGAGGTTGGTAATGGGGACAGCCAGACTGTATCGGTGGGTGTCTTCGGAAAGGTCTTCACCCTCAGTGAAGACGATGCGTATGAATACCTCCAGAAGATAGTGGACGATATGAACCTGGAGAGCATACTCCAGCCGCGAGAGTAAACATTTCTAACTTACAAATTTTAGGGAACATGAAGAAAACAGTAAGTCTATTGCTTGCGACAACCGTCCTGTTACTGACAGGATGCTCATCAAGCAGGATTATCAGTGACAGCATCAGCAGCGAGACGGTACGTACTGTTACCAGTGAGCCAATCAGGGTACAGATAGGCAGCCAATACTACAGCATCTACCTCTCTGCGACAGACAACGGGACAAAGACCGTCTGGAATCTGCTGGTAGATCAAAGATACAAGCCCGTGGAAGACGGACTGATACTGTTGCGCCTCGGTAACGGGGACAACTTAGGCGTGGAAGAGATGAAAGTGTCCCATGTGGGATATTTAGGCTCCGACAGGGATATGTTCCTGCCAAGCGATGGCAAACAGACGGACAGAATCGTCGGATGGCGGGCAACCTATCCTATAGACGAGAAAACATTTGACATCCTTTCCCGGCGCAACCTGACAAAGATACGCATCCGTTCGCCCCGAGGCTTTGAAGAGTCGGCAGTAAAACCGACAGACCAGACATCAAATATCGGCGTTTACATCCTCAATGCCCGCAAGGTCATCAGAAAAAGATTGGGTGTCAGGCATGACAGGTTAATATACGAGGGATTCTAATGTAAATTTTTAGTGCATAACAACAATTTTAATTCTTACGATTATGGCAAACTTGAAGATGGATGGACTAAAAGGCAGCGAAGTCCTGCGAATCAAAGCTGCAGTAGTGACGGTCATGGAGGATGCGGCAGACTTTTCCGCAACAAGTGACCCCGACCTGAAGGAAGAAGACGGCATCTATAAGATGTCTTTCCGGAAGAGAAACACGTCCCTGGAAGAACTGGAGAACGTCCAGAAAAGCCTTGGAAAGAACTTTAACATCAGTGTAGCGTCGGCAAGCAAGGATGAGATAACCATCACTTTGTCGGCGGGCAAGAACGATTTCACACATCTGATTGGCAAACCTGCAGAGAAGCCGGAGAGCATGCCCGCTCAGTCAGGGCTGGATTTCGGAGGACCGCATGGCGGTGAGAATGGACAGCAGAAATAACTATACACATCACAGCCATGAGCTTACTGTCATTCATTCTCCTGCTGATTATCGCCTGTGTCATCCTCTTTGCAAAGATGGCACTGGTGATAATCTCACAGTCAGAGACGAAGATCATTGAACGTCTCGGACGGTACCACGCCACACTGAAGCCAGGCGTGAACATCATCATCCCCTTCATCGACAGGGCAAAGTCTATCGTCATACTACAGCATGGGCGATATGCTTATTCGGACTCTATAGACCTGCGCGAACAGGTCTATGACTTTCCGAAACAGAACGTTATCACGAAGGATAACGTTCAGACGGAAATCAATGCGCTGCTTTATTTTCAGATAGTGGATCCGTTCCGGGCCGTATATGAGATCACCAATCTGCCTAACGCTATTGAGAAGCTGACGCAGACAACGCTCCGTAATATCATCGGCGAGCTGGAACTCGACGAGACGCTGACATCGCGTGACACCATCAATAAGAAACTGTCTGCAGTCCTTGATGATGCCACAGATAAGTGGGGTGTCAAGGTCAACCGTGTGGAACTTCAAGACATCACGCCGCCTGACACGGTGTTGACGGCAATGGAGAAGCAGATGCAGGCTGAGCGTAACAAGCGTGCCCAAATTCTCACGTCAGAAGGCAAGAAGGCCGCTGAGATCCTTGCATCCGAAGGTGAGAAGACTTCTATCGTCAACAAGGCAGAAGCGGCCCGTCAGCAAGCCATTCTCACAGCAGAAGGCGAGGCCCAGGCCAGAATCAAGGTGGCAGAGGCGGAAGCCCAGGCTATCAAGATCGTCACGGAGGCCATCAAGAATGATGACCATTTCAACAGTCCGGTCAACTATCTGCTGGCACAGCAATATATCCTGATGATGCAACGGATGGCTGAAGGTGACAAGACAAAGACCATCTATCTCCCCTACGAGGCTACAGGCCTGCTTGGCAGCATAGGTGGTATCAAGGATTTATTCGATAAACACTGATTATCTAAAAAAAGTTTGATATGGTGACCGACAAATATCCCTTGGAAAAGACTACGGACATCCTTAATGAGGTGTCCGATGGGCGGATTTACCACAACGGCGACCTTCATGACGGCTTATCACTCATAGCGGTGAAGCACGTCAAGGCCGCTGAAGTGGCCGTGCTGATGGAAAGGCTTAACAGTGCCTTCCCGGAAAACAAGCCTCTCACGAGATGGTGCTTCGGGCCTGGCCTGAACCAAGTTGTCAATGAAAGCATCCCTGCACATTTCCTTGACCAGACGGTAGAGATACGTCTGGGTAACTGACATCAAAAGAGTAATCTATTATGAGAAAATTCATCCGCGAAAACCTGTTTAACAGCGTATTCCGTAAGAAACAGATCCGTGAACAGCGAAAGAAGTATGAACAGGTCTGCAAGACTCTGTCTAAAGCAGACGAGTTTGACAAGGCTCTGGAAAGATGTGACAGCCTCCTGAAGATGCTGGCCATCCACAAGGACATGTGGGGCAGTGGATTCCGTAACAAGAATATCGGTCCTGACGATTGCGGCATGTTCCGCACGAAGGACATTCTCTCCATGGGGCCGGGAGAGGTGTTTCTGGGGGACATCTACGGTCTGTGGACATTCCCTATTCCTGAATGGGAGAATCAGAAGAATGCAATCTACGGCGCCAACGGATTCGGCATCAATCCCGGTACCACAACCTATGAGTTGATACTCGGACAGTACCGCCGACACCTACAAAGTAACCTCAGAGCCATCGTCGGACCGGAAAAGGAATGGCTGGAGGATTGGAACAGCCAGTAATCCAACCGTTATGATCAGGAATTTCAAGAAAGAGACGTGTCCGCTCAACGATTATGAGAAGGAAAAACTGCTGCCAGCAGTGGTGAAAATCCTCTCGTCCCGTGTGGGCAGTGACAGGGCGGTGACAAGCAACTCCCTCATCGGCATACATCTGAGGGAATATATGACCGACCCGGCAAGACTCCGCAAGGTCATTAACTATATCAGGACAAAAGGACTGATAAAGGGTCTGATGGCTACCTCCAGAGGTTATTACATAGCCAAGACCAGGGAGGAACTTGAGGCATATATTGAAAGTCTTCAGGGAAGGGAGGATGCCATCAAGGAACTGCGTCGGAGCATACGTCGCCAGATGAACAGTCTTTTTCCACTACCCAAGAGTCAGCGACACGGTAATTAATTTCATGTTACGCAATTAAAATGGATAGTAATATCACCCGAGAGCAAAAGCGGCTGACAGAAGAGGAATATCAGAAGCGTATAGACGCTGATCCCACTGTCAAAAGACTGTCGGCAAGGACGGTAAGGGAACGAGAAAAAGCGAGCCTGACACCAGAGAACAGGAATCCGAGGGGAGCGGGGCGGAAAAGAATGCCGCATACGGCATCCGCACCGTCGCAGACAGTCAGAATACCGGAGGCTTTGGCCAATGACATCCGCAAGTTGATAGGGATGTACCGTGACGATCCCAATTATGTAAGCGGGCAAGTAAAGGAACTGGCGACGGAACTTGAATATTACATGTTGCATAATGGATAGTACAGAACAAAGTTCTGGGGGCTGCAGGTTTTTTAAATGTTTTTCCCTGCGGCCCTTCTTTTATGCGCTATGCGCTTCTTTTCAAGCAGGAATGCGTCTTGAATTTGTTAAATCAAGACTTTGTTTTTGACAGATTCGCATACATCTTATATATAATATACTTTTGCAACACATTACATTGTACAATATAATTTTTGCAAAAATGAGAAAGTTAGCATTATTTATCATGGCCTGTCTCTTCGCAGGAGAGGCAGCCGCAGCACCCGTCATCGATGATGAAAAAGGTTTCGTGTTAAATGAACAGGACATGCAACCGCTGACACCGACGTATCTTGAAAACGTCTATGGCAGCAGCGCATGGGGTTCCAACTGGTTCCTCTCCGTGAAGGGAGGTGTCTCGGCTTTTCTTGGCAAGCCGGTAGGGCACGGCGATCTTTTTGACCGTACCAAACCGCTGTTCAATGCCGCCATCGGCAAATGGTTCTCGCCGTTCTTCGGCTCACGCCTGGCATTCCAGGGATTCAAACTCTATGACTCGAATATCGAAAGCCGTTCTTTCCAGAACCTGCATGTCGATTTGCTATACAATGTGTCCTCACATTTCCGAAAGGGTTATGAAGACCTGCCGCGCTGGGACTTCATCCTCTATGCCGGCACGGGCATTATCCGCAATTCATACACGCACCAGAAGCCTTTTGCCATGTCATACGGCCTGATAGGCAAGTACCGCTTCACGAAACGCCTCCATCTTGAAGCAGAAGTCGGCGGTACGACGACCTGGCGCAGCTTCGACGGCATCGGCGAGGACAACAAACTCGGCGACAACCTGCTTCATGCAAGCCTGGGACTATCGGTAACTATCGGCAAGGTCGGCTTCCAGCGGGTGATAGACCCCAAGCCGTACATCTTCCAGAACGACATCCTCATCGAATATCTCGACAAGATGAAGGAAGAGAATGATAAGCTGAACAAGAAACACATGAAGGATGCCATGGCACTCTCTGAGATGCGCAAGATCCTGGAGATAGAAGGTCTGCTCGACAAATACAACCTCGGCCTTCCGGAAGAAGAACAAACAAAAGCACATCCAAGGAATAACTACAGTGGCCTTAACTCCCTACGCGCACGTCTTCGCAACAAGAGCTTTAACGCCAGCGAGGACGATGCAATGGAAGAACTGGCCAACAACTATACAGGCGACCTATCTTCAGACAGTATCATGTCGCCGGAAGACTATTTCCGTGTTATGAAGGACGGAAAGATATTCGTTGGCTCGCCGGTGTTCTTCTTCTTCAAACTGGGCAAGGATGAACTGACTGAGAAGGCACAGGTCATCAATCTCAAGGAGGTGGCCAGCGCCATCAAGAGATTCGGGCTATCGGCACGGATCGTCGGTGCAGCGGACAGTCAGACTGGAACAGCCTACGGCAATGAACGGCTGAGTGCCAAGCGAGCCGATTACATATCGCGCCTGCTACGAGAGAACGGTGTGCCGGAAGAACGTATCAACGTCCAGTACCAAGGCGGCATCAACAGCTATGTACCGCAGGAAGGCAACCGGAACACTTGTGTGATGCTGTACTTCAAATAAGTGAACATGATAAAGCATCCTACGGAACTTCCGTGGGATGCTTCAGTTAAACTATAAAACTTGTCTATTATGCCAATATTCAACAGATCCAGAGTAGGGTTCGATATCTCTACAGGCCTTCAGGACGTTCTTAGGAGAAACGGACTGGAGGCACATATCATTCAGGACTACGACGGCAGGCTGTACCTCGCCGCAGAAGGAAGGCACTATCCGTACAACCGCTATGAGATAACCCCACAACAGGCGCAGGCTCTGTCGCAGTGGGGATATAACTCGACAAATACCAAGGCGTACAACACCATCAGAAGCATCCTGAAGGATGCAGACATGCCAAGGGCACTTGTCTATGCCCGTCAGGCAGGAGGTCTGGTAAACATGGGACAGTGGGGACAGCGCATGACACCGGAACGGGCTGGGTTCTTCCCGCGCCAGCGTTTCGGATCACTCTACAATCCCTACTATATGTCCCGACCAGTAGCGACATTCCCAGGGGAACGCCTTGCACCGGGATTCATGCGTTCCTTCGACTATCGTTCACCGGGACTGCGCCCGACAACGGGTGTGTACTGGAAAGGCCCGCAACGGGAATACCAGACGGAGGATGAAATGCCAGACAGGCTGAAAGTGTCAGTAGCCCCGGAAAATCCAGTAGCAGCAGAACGTCCTGAGCCTGGCATGGCAAGGGCCTATTCAGAAATCATCACGGATCCTGTGTACTTCACAAAAGCAAAGTACATGGGGATCCTGGCAGATCACGGCATCGTAGTTGACGAGGAAGCCAAGACGGTGACCATCAAGTCATCTGGCAACAAACTCGATTACCGCTATAAACTGACAGACGCTGAAATAGCCATATTGCTGAACGACAGCCTTGAACCTCCGACGGGCGTAGGCCTGCAGGAAAGGCTGGATGTCCTGAACAACAACCAGCATATCAAGCGTGACTTCGCCGGACCGTTCACCCAGGACATGCTGGAGTCACACGATATCGTCAGTGTAGAACTGAAACCAGAAATCAAGGCGCAAACGGAATTCAAGTTCATTGAATATGAACGCTACCAGACACAGAAAGCGCGTTTGGAAGAAGCCAGGACTACAGCCCGCAGGGAATACATGGCAGAGGAAGGACGTATCAGACGCGACCCGGCCGCCATCAGCGGACGTGAGATAGGAACCATTATCGCCGGACACGGCTTCTACAACGGCAATGCCCATGGGCGTGAAGCCGTAGTCGCAGAAATCCGGGTGGACCAGCCACAGGACAGATATTTCATCAACGTGAACACGGATAAAGGACTTCTGTCATTTAAGGTACAGAAAAACCTTTATGACAACTATGTCAACAATCCGGATGCCCGTGACAATATCATCCGTAACCTTACGGAGGAATACCGTGAGGAGAAAGACCCACTGCAGGGTCTCAATGTCAGCATCGACAAGACGGACATCGGAAACGCGGACTTGACAAAGGATGTGGTCAGCATCCCTGTTACCATCAACGGACAGCAGTACGACATCCCGTTTTCCCAGCAGGTCATCAGCAACTACATCGGAACGGACGAGAACCTGTCGCAAGAGGAGAAAGCCCAGCGTATCGACAACATGGTCAAGGAAGAGCTTGACCAGATGGCTGATGCACCGGAGGCAACAAAAGCTGCCATAAGAGACTGGTTCCGGCAGAACGGCCAGTCAGACAGCTATCAGGCTCTGGAACAGGTACTGCCCAAAAGGCAGGATGACCTGATGATTGACGGTGAGAAGGCAACCATCCTCAAAGCAGAACCGATGGAAGTGAAAGGAAAGGACTATACCATGTCCGCAGTCATCAACGGCCAGACGGTCACTCATGAAATTTCCACAAAAGACTATGAGAAGTTCATGCGATACGATGACGAGCATCGCCTGAAGCTGTTCGACAGTATCTTCGGCGAGATATCGATAGAGCCGCATGGTAAAAACCATGTGGAAGAAGGCAGGCCTGATGACGTATTCTTGACCAACGACGGCAGGGGATTCGTCACACGCGAACAGATGGACATCATCCGTGCAAAGTCCAACGAGGTGGACGGCCAATCACTGAAGGACCTGAACTACAAAAAAGGATTCTACCGCGAGGGCAGCCATGGACGCGAGGTAAACGTGACGGACATCAAGGTAGAGCCGGATGCAGAACAGCAGGGGCACTACAAGATGACAGCCGTCATCAACGGACAGTCCATCACGCATGACATCACGGAGAAACAATACAACAAGTTCCTCGCCGTAGATGACTACCAGCGTCTGAAACTGTTCTCGAAGGTGTTTGACGAGGTGGACATGAAGATAAGACCAGAACACCGTCCGAACGTCGGTGCCATGCTGATGGCAGGACTGGTTGGACTCACAGAGGCCGCACATGTCATCGCGGATGTCGGCAGGGGCCTGCCACCGCCACCGATGGGGCCGAGGTACAATCCGGAAGTATATGAGACACGTTCACAGCAGCCGACACGGCAGGTGAGTGCGTCAGAACTTGCGTCGGCCACCTACGAGGCAGAAAACCCCGTGGAGCAGTCACACATATCACAGGGTAAGGGAATGGGTGTATAACGCCCTCCCTTCCTTTTCATTCAATATTAAAGCAAAATGAATATGGGACATAACAGGACATTCACTACAAAGATTCTACGCCCACACTGGACGCAGTACTGCATCACGCAACTACCGTCCATGCTTCTGTGCATCCTGACCGTCTGGGGTGCTGTAGCAGACTGGTTCAGAATCGGCGAGGTGTTCCTGATAATGGCCACATTTATCCTTACATACCTTCTATGTCAGGGTATATATCTGGCGAGGGTAAAGTACATCGTCACCGAAGAACAGATCATCTACCTGCACGGTATCATGTACCATGAGACAGACTTCATGGAACTGTACCGTGTCGTGGACTATCAGGAGAAAAGGACGTTTATGCAGCAGTTGGCAGGACTGAAAAATGTGGTCATCTACTCGATGGACCGGAACACGCCCATCCTGACAATCCTTGGCGTTAAGGCCGACTATGACCTGATAGAATACATACGAGAGCGGGTGGAATACAACAAGAAACGAAAAGGCATCTATGAGATAACAAACAGAATGTAGGACATCAAAAAAAGTGACGCTATGGAAAAGTTCAGAAAAATATCAAGGATAGTGGCGGTCGCCATACTGACCACCCTCTCCGTCGGCAAGGTCGCCGCCATCGACGCAGTGAGTGTTGACCCTCTATGGGAAAAAGCGGTCATTGACGGTACCATCAAGTATAACAAGCAGATTAAGACGCAGACGAACAAGATACTGGAAATTGCAGCCCTGCAGAACACAATGGCCCTGCACTTCAATGCCATCAAGGGATGGCAGGGCAAATACAACGATTACCTGAAGACAACACGAGGGTACGCGGAGGCTCTGAGAGCGGGAACGACACTATACGGTGATGCCATCAAGACCATCCATAACCTGATAGACCTGCAAAAGGCCATGTCAAGGAACCCGCAGGGAATCGCGGCAACGCTGTCAATGAACAACCTCTATGTCGAGACGGTATCGGAGTTCATCAAGACATTCCGGATGCTGAAGTTCTCCCTGGCCACTGGCGGGGAGTTCAATATGCTCACAGGAAAGGAACGCACGGAAATGCTCTGGGCACTGGTGGATCAGATGGATGATCTGAACAGCAAGATACGAAAACTGATACTCAGTGTTGCATATTATCGTATCAGTGACATCTGGGCGCTTTACACTCGCGGGATGATAGACCGTGACCGGACAGCCATTGCAGAAAACTGTCTGGAACGCTGGAACCGCGTCCAGCAGACAATGAGGATACTTAACTAAAGATAGAAAAGACATGAAAAGAAATCTTTCACTGCTTGTACTGACGATTGTTCTGCTGGCAATCCCATTACAGAGAGTTTCTGCCATCCAGGATAACCCTGCACTGGCTGCAACGATCCTGAAAATGAAGCATGACCAGGAGAAAGCCATCAAGGCACAGAAACTGGCACAGACCCTGATGACAGAGGGGCATGTGTTCATCGGGCGTGAGGTGCAAGCCACCAACGAGTTCCAGCGTGAGTTCAACAATTACCTTGACTCTTTCCACGATGCCATAGTCACGGCGGCACAGTTGTATGGAATATACTATGAGATTAAAAAAACGGTGAAACTGGTCGGCGACGTATCGGAAGTCCTTTCATCAGCACCGGCGAATGCTATTGCCGTCGGTCTGACACCTAACCGCAGCGGCATATACGGAACGCTGATCAATTCCTCGCTGGAGGTCGCACAGGACATCTACAATGCCTGTATCGCCAAGCAGAAACTAACGGAACAGGACCGCAACGAGATTCTGAATAAGATTCGTACAAAGATAAGGAGGGTGAACAGCCAACTGACTCAGCTGGTGGTATTCCTCAGATATACCAGTCTCGAAGATGTCTGGTATAGGGTGACGGAACGAATGCAATTCATGACACGTCGGGACAAGCATGCCGCCATCGAACGCTGCTTCGAAAGGTGGCATCACAATGTAATAAGGAATTACTGATTATGGAAGAAACAAAAGAACTACAAAGTACCTATAAACTCTTTAGAACGCTCGTCTATGTGTCACTCATGGTCGAGTTCTTTGAATATGTAGTGACAACAGACATGATAACGCCATTCGGCTCCTGGCTGGTGGACATACACCGCCGCATCGGCACGCTCATACTGTACAGGGATGGCAATCTCCCCTACAGTAAGCTGGCCACTATCATTCTGGTCATCGTGACCTGCATAGGCACGAAGAACAAGAAACACCTGGAGTTCGACGCACGGAAGATGGTGTTCTGGCCGCTGTCCATCGGATTCGTCCTGACGATGCTGTCACTGTGGCTTTTCTCGACGGAGTGGCTGCAAAGGGAGGTGTTCGCCCTGAGCATACACACCTGGCTTTACATGATCGCGTCGGTCATCGGCACGCTGCTGATACACATAGCACTCGACAACGTATCGAAATACATCAAGGACGGCATCATGAAGGACCGCTTTAACTTTGAGAACGAGAGCTTTGAGCAGAACGAGGAGTTCAAGGAAACGAAATACAGCGTGAACATCCCCATGCGATACTACTACAAGGGAAAGTTCCGGAAGGGATGGATCAACATCAACAACCCCTTCCGAGGTACGTTCGTCATCGGAACGCCAGGATCCGGTAAGTCTTTCTCGGTGGTAGAGCCGTTCATACGGCAGCAGTCGGCCAAGGGATTCTCTATGGTGGTCTATGACTATAAGTTCCCGACGCTGGCACAGAAACTGTACTACCACTACAGGATAAACATGAAGAAAGGCAAGACGCCGAAAGGATGCACGTTCAACGTCATCAACTTCGTGGATGTCGAATACTCGCAACGTATCAACCCCATCCAGCATAAGTACATCGGTGACCTGGCAGGAGCACAGGAAACGGCAACGGTACTCGTGGAGTCCCTGCAAGGCGGCAAGAAAGAGGGAGGCGGCTCGGACGATTTCTTCTTCAAGGCCGCCGTCAACTTCCTGGCATCGTGCATCTATTTCTTCGTGAACTACCAGCGTCTGCCATACAAAAACAAGAACGAGGCACTGTGGCCGGAATACTATACCGACCCACAGACGAAACACCGCAAACTGACAGGACGCGTCTTTGACACGGAAGCACATCGCGACGCGGCAGAGGCGGCACTGGCAGAAGGCGTGTCCATCACGGAAGGACTGACGGAACCGGCATTCTGGCTTGGCAAATACTCGGACATGCCGCATGTACTGAGTTTCCTGAACCATGACTATGAAGAGATATTCGAGGTACTGAAGACAAATCCGGAAGTGTTTTCTCTGCTGGCACCGTTCATCACGGCCTACGACAACAAGGCCATGGAACAGCTGGAAGGTATGATCGGCACGCTGCGCGTGCAGATTTCACGACTGGCGACCAAGGAGGCTTACTGGGTATTCCACCGTGACGGTGACGACTTCGACCTAAAAGTGTCAGATCCACACAACCCGTCATACCTTCTGATAGCCAACGACCCGGAAAAGCAGAAGATTATCAGTGCCCTGAATGCTATGGTACTGAACCGTCTCACTACGCGAGTGAACAGCGGACAGGGCAGGAACATCCCGGTCAGCATCATCGTTGACGAGTTGCCGACGGTATTCTACTACGGCGTGGACAACCTGATAGCAACGGCGCGTTCCAACAAGGTATGCGTCGTACTGGGCTTCCAGGAACTGCCGCAGCTTGAAGACGGCTACGGTAAGGTGAACAAGGACAAAATTGTTTCCATCATCGGTAACGTTATATGCGGCTCGCTCCGTAACAAGGAAACACTGGAATGGATGTCCAATGACATCTTCGGAAAAGTGGTGCAGATGAAGAAGGGCGTAACCATTGACCGCGACCGTACTTCCATCAACATCAACGAGAACATGGATAACCTCGTTCCTGCATCGAAAATCTCCGACATGTCCACCGGCTGGCTTTGCGGCCAGGTGGCACGTGACTTCGTGGCTACCAAGACAGGGCGCGGTGGGACGATGGACATCCAAAACTCAGAGGAGTTCAAAACCTCGAAATTTTTCTGCAAGACGGACTTTGACATGTCAGAGATAAAGGCAGAAGAGGATGACTACCAGCACTATCCCCTTCCAAAGCCTTACAAGTTCGACTCAAAGGACTCCCGTGAACGCGCCTTGGACTTCTGCTACAACCAGGTCAACGAGGACGTGAACAAAATGATCAAGGAAATAGTAAAACCGAAAGACAAGACAAAGAAATAAAAAAACAAGGATTATGAACAACAGACCAAAGACCGTAAGGATGTTCCGCATTGATAACAGCGGAACAATACCAGTGACAAACAAAGACATACCCCGTCTGGAGAGGATAGGGGAAAACGTCGGAACGTACATCCGAGTACTCAATTTCTGCGACGTGGAGCAATCCATGCGCTTCAATCCCGTACAATACAGATATCTGGCCAACATGCAAGACTGCATGGCTCTGGCAGACAACATCATGCATAACAGCTTTTGCATCAAGGATTACGATGACTACAGAGGAAAGTTCTTTGAACGGTCAGCCTCGAATTTCCTGGCTGCAGTAATATACTTCTTCGTAAACTACAAACGAATGCCTTATCGGTCAAAATATGAACCGCTGTGGCCGGAATACTATACCGACCCGCAGACGAAACACCGCAAGCTGACAGGGCGTGCGTTCGACACGGAGAAACACCGGGACGCTGCAGAGGCGGCACTGGCAAAAGGCATATTCATTACAGAAGGACTGACGGAACCGACATTCTGGCTGGGCAAGTATTCAGACTTCCCGCACGTCCTGACTTTACTTAATCATGACTATTGTGAAATATTCGAGACACTGAAAACAGAAACGGAACTAAGTTCTATACTGAAGCCGTTCATCACGGCTTACGAAAACAAGGCCATGGAACAACTGGAGGGAATGCTCGGCACGCTCCGTGTACAGATATCGCGGATGGCAACCAAAGATAGTTTCTGGATTCTGCAGCAAGGACAAGACGACTTCACGCTATACAACGAATACGAAACGAACTACGTGGCCATCGTCACGGACAGCCGCAATGATACCATCAGCAGGATATACACCTCGCTGGTACTGAACATCGACGAACTACCAGACGGCATAGAACTCAATGCCTGCAACAGGACAGTAAGGCGCATCCTCGACTACAGGCGCTTCCGCTTCGAATCGGAGAATGTGCGCGAAAAAATCCTATATGACAACTACAGGAAAGTCTGGGAAGACATTGACACCATGATAAAGGAAATAATTGAAGAACAAATTATCAAATGATTATGAAAGCAACCACATACCGCATCATCCTGATACTTTCAGGCTTCACATACCTGTACATCGTCATCTGCTCAGCAGCCCTGACATTCATGAAGGGAAACATATACTGGGACTTCGGTGACTGGGAAATATTCCTCCTTGTATTCACCATCCTGCACTGCCTCTTCTCATGCTGGCTATTCACCAGGTACAGGAAAGCATATCTCTACGAGACACATGACTTCTATATCTTCGGACAGATAACAGAGACCATTTCCTTCCCAGAGGAAAAGGAAAATATCACAGATGAAGAGCCAATAGACATCATGGATGATGACAAGATTGAAAGTGAGGATGCATTACGACCATCCTACGAGGAAGTCTATATGAGCGAAGAGTTTCATAAACTGATGAACACCTCAGAGACACCATCCGAAAGGTCTGAAAGACCTTCTTCACACTACAGGCACTGAAAGGAATCCGTGGAACGGTACTTGAACAAAAAACCAATCCTCATTGCCATTCCCATGTTCTCCCTTGACCTGTCCCGGACATCAACCTCAGATACGCCTTTTCCCATGCAAAGGTAGGGTGAACACGGGATTAGTGAAAGTACCGGTGCCCTATTTCCCCGTCAGATTTCACGGCAGCCTTCCACAGATTGTTCCAATCTGGGTATTCCATGAAATCTGACGGGAAATTACTTGCAATAATCTCCTCTGTCGGTTCACTCCTTATAACCAGCATGTAAAAAGGCTCTAAGGTTGACGGTTATACCGATGACATAAAAAAAAGATCACATGGGAACAATGAGACTTGAATAAAGTAAAAAGGATAAGGAATCGGGTTACCCGATAACTTATGACAAGCCCAGAGAACCCATAGCACCGCAGCCGACGGAATACAAACAGGCACGACAGAGTATGACAGATATACAATCCATCCTAAGCAGGTTGACAGAGACGGTAAGCGGAACAGACAGGGAATTGTTTTCCGAGGAAGACAGAAACAGGTTTGCATCCTTCTACCTTGACAAATGGGACGAGAACACCGACGAGGATGTTATCGCAGAAGCTTTCGTGGATTTCTGGTGGAATACGGATAGAAATTGCAGACGATGCTCCGAATGCGGGAAACTGATGCGCGAGGGCTATTGTGTTGATATGGGATATGCCTATTACTGCAGTGATGAATGCCTTCATGTCCACTATAGCGAAAAGGAATGGGCGCAGGAAATGGCGAATAACGACCAAAGCTATTATACGGAATGGTAATCAAAAAACATAGAGGTATGAAAAGGAAATACAGACAAATCATCCAGATCGGAAAGAACGTGACGGACATCTTTCATCTTCCCTGTGTCATCAGAATAGAGAAGTTACACAACGGCAATCCTGTCTATCTTCTGGCCACAGGAGCAGACATGAGAGAGAACTGGGCGAACGTAGGTGACAGCATTTGTGAGGACTATGGTGGAAACTGGCACGTAATACCCACTAACAAATAATTCTATAATTCATTAAATATTAATCAGAAGTTGCGCACGACACGGATCAAGTGTATTCTATTATGACATTCTCAATCATCAATTCAGAAATCAGCAACAAGCTCCAGATGGTAAGTAAGGTGGTCAACAGCAAGAATGTACTGCCCATCCTCGATAATATCATCTTCACCATCACTGACGGAATCCTCTATCTGAAGGCATCCGACTCGGAGAACACGCTTGCCACGAAGATAACACTGGCACAGGCAGACGGCGAAGGGAGTTTTGCGGTAAGCGCACGTTCTATCACGGATGCAATGAAAAACCTTTCGTCAGAGCAGGAGGTGACTTTCACATATAGCGAACAGGACAATACACTGAAGGCTGAATATTTCAGCGGTATGTTTACCCTCCCTGTCATGAACGCAGACGAGTTCCCCGCAGTTCCAGTACTGAGTGGCAGCCATACAGCCTTTACCATCACAGACACGGCTCTGATGACCAACATCGGACGTACCTTGTTTGCAACGGCACAGGATGAACTACGTCCAGTCATGAATGGCATCTACTTCGACCTCACGGAAGAGAACTTGAAGGTTGTGGCATCGGACGGACACCAGCTGATCAGATGTACCCTTGCAGGTATCAAGGCAGGAAAGCGTGAGGACGGAACGGCTGCTATAGGGTCATTCATCCTGCCCAAGAAGCCCGCAGCGATACTGAAGAATATCATTGCCAAGAAGGGCGAGGATATTACGGTGGACTTCGATGACCGTAACATTGAGTTCAAGGCCGCAGACTTTACTCTTTACAGCAGACAGATAGAGGGACGCTATCCCAACTACAACTCCGTCATCCCCCAGAACAACCCCAATGTGATGACGGCTGACCGTCTGGCCATGATGGCAGCGCTGAAGCGCATATCGCCATTCTCAAACAACTCCAGCAACCTGATCCGTATGCGCGTGGCCAAGGACTCGGTACAGTTCGATGCTGAGGACTACGACTTCTCAAAGTCCGCAACGGAGAAAATGGCATGTGACTATAACGGGAAGGAAATGAGCATCGGCTTCAAGGGCGTATCGGTCATTGAACTACTGGATAATATTTCAAGCAGTGAGGTGGTAGCGCAGATGGCAGATCCCTCCCGCGCAGCACTCTTCCTGCCGTCGGAACAGCCGGAGGGCGAGGAAATCCTGATGCTTCAGATGCCAATGCTGATTAATGACTGAGCAGAACACTCCAGAGAAGGCTCCCGGCATAACACCGGGAGTTTTCTTTTCCGCCATACTGGGTCGGGACACACGAAAAAGGCGGCAGATGCCGCCTTGCTGCAACACGCCTGTTGCTCCAAAACAATCTATTAACTACTAACCAACTAATTATGAAAAAACTATTTGATTCATGCTTTCAAGGCCTGCTGGTCATAGACATACAGTTTGTATCGTCTAATAATCTTCTCACACAAGGGGACATAGTCTCTGGCTGTGGCATAGCCTGCTTTTTTCAGGGCTGAAAGCCAGCCGTGATAGTCGGTGGACTTGAACGTCCTGCATTTCTTGTAGCGATCGGACATCAGGAGTCTGCTATGATGCTCGACGCTCTCTTCCACCGTATCATAGTTGCAGAACTTTTCTCCCTTCCGGTCATCATCATGAACGCTATAGGGCCTGCCAGCGGCCACCCACTTGTGGGTGGCCTTGATGCCGAAATAGTTGTTGCCACTACGGGCAAGCTCGCTCTTTCCCCAGCCGGACTCATAGGCCATCTGACTCAACGTGACACTGGCAGGTATGCCGTATTGTCTCTGATGCTCCATGGCGATGCCGGAATAGTGGTGAAGGAACTCCTCACAACCGCCTTCAAAGGCAACGGCCTGAACACGCGAGGCAGAGCCGCCAAGGGCAGCCACGGCCTCTTTCCTGACACTGGCAATATAGCCCAGCAGACGCGAGGGATCGACACGCGTGCCGTTACGCTTGCAGGTTATATGAAGATGCGGTCCGGTGGACCTGCCGGTATTGCCCGTAACGCCGACTACTTCACCTGCATAGACCTCGGCACCCTTCGGTACAAGCACCTTGGAAAGGTGACAAAAACTAACAGTATAGCTGCCATGACGGAGGATAATATACCTGCCGCTACGGCTGTCACTGCCAATATCCTCGATAGTACCGTCAAACATAGCCATGACTGACTCATTGTTAGCCTTCAGGTCCAACCCACTGTGAGTGGCACGCTCACCGGTGAAAGGATCTTTCCGCGAACCATACGGCGAGGTGACCTTCACGGACTTCAACGGATAGCTTACGCTCATATAGCGCTCCACCCAGTACTCCCGTCCTTCCTGGATGCCGTCAGCGGCAACAGGAAGGAATAGGAGCGCACAGAGGATGGAAGACAGGAATTTCTTCATCATATCATACTGTTATCTTTAAAAACACGCCGCAAAGATAACACCAAACGGAATACGAACAAAAACAGACGTTTCAAAAGTCTTGATTTAACAGTTTCAAGACACCTAAACAAAAAAATCCCGCCACAAAAGCGACGGGAATTAGATAGTTGCGCCAAAAGGTACGCAGTCTACTAATTCTGACGGAAGGGGAACAAATCCCATTCCTCGAGGGCTTCATCAGGCGTAAGTCCTTTGTCCATGGCCTGACGGACTTCCTCTTCAAGGCCGTGCTCTGCTGCTATCAGCAGAACTTCACGAACGGTATATCTGGAATTACCGGAATGTATCTTGGAATACCACCACCTCCAGAACCGTATGCACAACCAACCGGTCATTTGGCATTCGAGCTTTCATGGATGACGGCCTGCTGGGACGGGGAAAGCATGTCGAAATTAGTGGGGCCATTGCCGCCTACGGCGCCAAGGATGCCGACGAACAGCTTTTCCTGAACATCCTTTGGAATAGTCCTGTCCATCATGGCCTTCTCCTGACTGGTATAGAGATAGTTCTTTAACATTCCCCAAAGGGCACCGCGAACTGAAACACGGCCCTGGGTCTGTTGCTGCATCTTACGCTGGGCATCGACATAGGCATAGATGACCTTCTCCATCCTCTGGGACGTGACCATATGGGTGTTGGCAGGCAGATTGTTACGGACAACGGAATAGACGTAGGCATTCAGAAGCGAGGCCTTCACGTCCTTATTATTGTTATAGGCCATCAACTCACGGAGCAACTGACAATCCTTGTCAACAGGCTCTATCACAAAGGAGCGACCGTTATACTTCCCCCTTATTTCAAGGCTGGACTCTCTTTCGTCAAGAGTGCAGCCGATAGCGCATGAGACAAAAGGCGAGAGATCGTAACTCGTGAGAAATGCATCCTTGGAACGCCTCCCGAAGTTATTGAGAGCATCATGATAATAGACAGTCAAGGCGAGATTGTCATCCATGTCGGTACCCTCAGAGACGGTAATGGTACCTTTGCCGGGAACAGTAATGACACACTCCCTGTCGGTAGAGCCGAATTCAGGAGTCTCATCGTAGAGATACCGGGTCTCGGTAAAGGTGGCAGACGGATATGTCTTCCGGAGATAGTCCCTGACACCATCGGCTTTCAGGGACAGCCATTTCTTGTCTTTCTCGTAGTGGATGGCAGAGACTCCCGTGACAAGCTTGGTCTCATCAGGCTTATAGAATACGGTCACGCCGACATCATATCCACCGATGTCCTTGGACTTACCCCAGAGAACAGGAACAGAAGTTTCCTCATTCTCCTTGACATACTTGTAACGGGCTGTCTGCAGCTTCTTCAGAAAAGAGGAATAGCTGCCGTCGATGGGAATCCCATCGAAAAGAAGATGACCCTGAGCCGACAAACCCACACTTGAGAATACCAATACTGCCAGAAGCAGAAGCTTTGCAAAACGTACTTTTTCCATAATGATATCTTTTAATGATGCAAAAGTAATAAATTCCTGACACATGACAAAGGAAAAACCCTAAACTCTTCAGGATTTTCCCTAAAACACGAAAAACAAGCAGTTGTGACGACGAGAAACAGGTGGTTTTTAATAAAACGAGTCTTGAATTTGTTAAATCAAGACTTTTTTTTCGACGAAAACGGCAATATCACTGCTATTTGATAATTTTGCCGCAAACTTTTAAAACAAATAAAGAAGACATGGCAAATTTTGAAAAATTCACCGAGCAGGAAATTCCCTACGGAATACTTGAAAAGTTCGGACTGACACAGGAAATGGTCGATGACCTTCCCGCCAATGTCAGGCAGAGACTACTGACTTCACGCTGGACACCAGTACTCCCCATCATCACAGAGGATGAATACGGGGAGAAGCACAGGGCATACGCCAGAATATCACTGGTAAGGAAAACGGACGGGACCGTAGATGTCTGCTTTGCACCGTACTGCGGCTTCGACAAGATGGACAACTATCCCGACAAGGATCAGGAGAAACTGCGAGGCGGTGCTGTCATCGTGGCCAACGTGACGGACAAGAACGGAGTAAGGACAAGATGCTATGTACAGTTCGACAAGACCACCAACCAGAATATGTACGTCCCCGTACTGCTCATCCAGCAGAACATATCAATACTGGCCGACCGCATGGGGCTGGACTATACAGACCGGGAGAAACTGCAGGACTGCGACATCCTGGAGATTCCGGATAAGGAAGACATGGCATCCGTAGGCATTGACCTCTTCGACCGTTCCGGCCTCAGGCTGGCAGACGGTGACCGCACGGTATGGCTCAACGAGGCATACTCAACCGAAATACTGCCTAAGTACAACTTCGGTATCTGCGGCTGTTGGGTGACGGACGATAACGGCAACCTGACATACTACAAAGACGACGAATATACACCGGAGATTGAACAGGAACTGAAGCGTCAGGGACTACACCGTGCCGCCTCTGAACAGTTGAAACGATAAAAGGACATAGCTATGAGACTTGAAGGAATCCAGGACGAGCAGACTCTGAATGAACTGCTCTACGAAGGGAAGATATCCCAGCTTGAATATATCCGTCACCACTCCCAGGAGATGACTGACGAATTCAAGGAGTTCTGCAAACAGAACGGGCTTGAAGAAAATGAGGAGTCGGCTGACCGGTTCCGTGACAACCTCTTAAGAAAAGAAGAGGAAGCACACACAGACGGGCTTGATTGAAACTTCAAATCTTTTTTTCATAAATTAAGTTTTAAAGGTTAATAAAAAATTATGTTAAGTGAACACGGAAGCCGCATTGTATGGGAATACAGTGCGGCTTTTTAATGCCTAACGGTGAAACCCGCGACGGTGCTGGGCCTCCTGCGGGTCCTCAGACTGCTCCTTGCAGCCAGTCCTGCCTTCTTCCTCTCCCTGCTTCTTGTCAGCAAGAAGACCATTGCCCCCCTCCGAAACCTGCAACCCCTCATCGTCAATATCTACGGAGGCATCATCATCTTCACGACCGTCAAGCTTGGCGGCCTTATCGAGATAGACCTCACGGACGGCTTCGACACGGGAGAACACATAACTTGTGGCCAGTTTTACGTCCTTAAGCACAGTCCGGATATAGCCTGGCTTTTCATGCAGGTTGTTCAGCCAGCCTTTGAGATAGGGCAGGGAATCCTCCTTGATGACCTTGTCCATGCCATAGCGATGGCAGGCAAGGGCAGCGCCAAGCTCGGCGACAAGTTCCTCACGGGCGTACTCCTGCGGGTCGTATTCCTTGCCAAGACGGTTAAGGACGCTCTCGTGGCCGGTGGAGTGGATCATCTCATGCAAAAGGGTGCCATAATAGGACTCGGGATTCCCGGCCTTGATGAACTGCTCCTTCATCGGAACGACAATCTCATTCTCCTTCGGACTATAGTAAGCCTGGTTCTGCCAAATCGGCTTTATGGGACACAACCAGAAAGCCGAACTGTTGCCTACAAGGATGTCAAGCGGCTCAAAGATATGATCCTCGCCAATTTCCTTCTCCTGGGGGAGATTCTCGCTGACAAGTTTCTGGTAAAGCTCAGGGCGAGCCTCCTTGATATTCGTCTGGTCGATGTTGAAGACTGGATAGACCTTCATATTATGACGGGTCTTGTAATCTTCCTTTTCCTCATCATCCAGCCTCGTGTACTCCTCCCAGGGAATCTTCTCGCCAGTGACCTTATGCTCAACAATGGTATTGGAGAGGAACACAGGAAAACTTTTCTCGCCTTTCAGGACATGCACGAATGGGAGCTTCTTCCCCTCTCCATCGACGGCTGGCCGACGAAGACCGTCTTTATCCTTCCGCGTGTTCAACTCATTGATACGCGCACTGGTGGCGAAGACAGGAATCCTATACCCCTGCTTCTCACAATGGAAGGATAGCATCAGGGCATTCATTCCATGATACCACTTACCATAGAAAGACTTCGGCCATGGCATGTCACCCTCGGAAAACCAAGGTTTCTTCCAGTCATCCTTCACCTTCTCCAACTTCTCTATGAGCAGTTCCGTATAAGTGTCATAGGCGCGGTTCTCACGCTCCTTGGCACGCTCGGCAATCTCCCATCGCGAGGGAGTGTTGTCGGTTTTCTCTTTGTTTTTCCATCTATCCATAAACAAAAGACAAATAATAGGTTATACATTTAACGGACAGGATGCGGAAGGCTCAAAGCCCCCGCTGTCCCATACCGTCTATTCCTTATTGGGAAGTTCCCAAGGCTTAACCTCCTTCAGAAGACACTCCAGGCTGATGTTGCCCTTGAACACACCAAGACGGACTTCGCCGCTGCACTCCACAAGGGCCTCGGCCTTCAGGAAATCCTCGCCGTCCTTGGGATCGAAATACAGGAAGCGAACCCATGTGTATTCCTTCTCCTCACTGTCCTTCTCCTTCTCACTGGAGAAAGCGGAGAAGCCCTTATACGGGTTGCCCTTACGGTCCTTACGCTCGTCAACACCCTTCTTGCCCACCTTGCCACGGAACGACATCGTTCCCTCGAAGGCATCCTCATCGGTGGAGGGGGCAAGGATGTCACCACCCTCGGAACGGAGGTTGAAGAACATCTTGTCCTTGCGCTTCTTGGGATAAAGGGCACCGGACAAACGGACACGACGGCCAACAGAGTAGAGGGTTGCCTGGCCCTTGTCGCCGGGCATGGACACGCTGACCTCCAGATCCATGGACTCGCCGTTACGGTCCTTAACGAGATACTTAACCTTGAAGGAAAGGAAACTCTCATGGCTTTCCTTGTTCTCCTTCACTTCGGCTGCACGGCAGATAACACCGCAAAGCTGCTTAACATCGATTTTAATCATAGCTGTAAAAATTAAATAAAAATTATAATACGGAATAAATCCTATTTATGACAAAGACATATTGCGTTGTTGCTGGCGCTCCTGCTCTAACTCGGCAAGGCCAGCTTCAGCATTCATCTCAACAAGGGTTCTGGCTTCCTTGGGGTCAACACCCTCAGCCTTGGCCTGTGCAACCAATGTTCGGTCTATGACGGCAGAGACTTCCGTCTTCTGCACGTCCTTCTGCTCATCGATTCCCTTCTGAATCTCTTCGGTCGTGGTCCTGTTATGTAATGCGGCAGCAGCAAGAGCACCGGAGAACAGCAAGGCAATAAGGTCGGCAATAAGGTCACCGCTACCTCCCATACTGGCAAGATCACCCATCTCCTTGGCCTTGTCGCCCCATAGCATGGTGGCAAGGCCGCTGGGCGTAGTAACCTGCTGTTGCTGGCTCTGGGCCATGTCATGCTGTGGAGCCTGCGGTTGCTGTATCTCCGGCTTCTGGTTCATGTCGGAATCTGTCTGTACGCCAGCCTTATACTGGGCAAGCATGTCCTGACCGCTGCCGTTCTGTCTGACAAGGGTGGTGGAAAGGCCTCCCTTGACGGCAATCTCAGCAAGATACTGCTTCGGATCGATGAACGTACCAGAGGCACGAGGGCTGAAATTGGCCCTGCCATTGGCAATCTGCTCACGTAGCTTGTTAGCGGCATCGCCTGTAACGGTACAGACACGGAAATCCAGATGGGCTGCAACGCCTCCGGTGTTACCGCTCTTGCCAATGGGGGTGTCAAGGGAAACCTTGTCCCCAATCTTGACATCAGCCTGGTCGAGGTGCAGATAGCCAGTGACGACATAACTGCCGTCACTGCGGGGATAGGCCACATAGACATAGTTACCGCCACCGGCCTTGCCGTTACTGGATGCTTGATAACCCTTACTCACAACGATACCGTCTGCCTCAGTAGCATAGACGGCTGTTCCCTTGACGGCGTGCAGATCGATGGCGGTATGATTGGTAGAGCCATAGGAGATGTCACGATGCCCGAAGTCAGACGTAAGCACAAGCCTGTCACTTTCACGCAGCGGCATACCATACCGCTGACCTGCCTGGCTGGTAACAGCCATCGTGCCAGATGGAACGCTGGCTATACTGGAGCCGCGCATATAGCCAATCTGCTGGCCTCGCTGGGCAGCAAGGGCTACGGCCTGCTGGTCATACTTCTTCAGGTCATAGTCCTTCATCTCTCGGATGAGATTCCGGGCATAACGATCTGGATCGTCCTTTGGACGCTCCGCATAACCAGCACGGCAGATGACAGTGGCCCACTTCTCGCCATACTGAGGATCAATAGGCGAGATGGAATGGGCCGCACTGTAGCGGGAATTCTGACGGAAAAAGAAACGGGAATGATCCTCCAGTCCCTGTTCGGGTGACTGATAGACACGGAACGGGGCCAGACGGCCATTGTCATAGAGCATCTGGACTTCACCACCATGACGCTTCCACCAACCATCGTCATCATGGATGCCGAAATAGTTATGGGTAGTCTCGGAATACTTACCGTGTTCTATCCATGCCTGCGCCAGGGTGACGGAGGCAGGAACGCCATACTTGATCTGCTGCTCGATGGCGGCATCCTTCAAGCTCTCGTAAAAAGCAACTTTCTCAGGTGTCATAATACCTAATTATTTTCAATTCGTAAAAGACATTTGACCCAACATATCTATAGCATCTTTGGAATCCACCTTCCCAGAGGAGATATTTATACCTCTATCTGTGAAAGGCGGCACGGCGCGGCTCCTCCTGGTTCCGCTCCTGCTCCTGATTTTCGTTTTCAAACTCTTCGACATTCTCTCCTTCACCTTCCGCAACGGTCTGGTCTGCTTCCTTGTCAACCTGGTCAACAATGCCAAGGATATCCTTGTAGGCATTGGCTGCGACACGGAGATTATATACCTCCCGGCTCTCGCGGTCAACAAGCCAGAAACGCTGTGCATCCAGAGGATTTAGCTTGACCTTCGGGACTTCATGGCCGTCAATGACGGCTACCATCATCAAAGCCTTGCTCTCGGGATCCTTGGATATGCTGACATTACTGATACGGCTCAGGTCAACATCCGGTTTTTCGGGCATCAGGGCATTGGCCTCCAGATCGGGATGGCTCTGCACGAGATTATAATATCGGCGTCCCATGGACTCGATCGTTGACCAGCCCTCCGGTGTCATAATATTATGGATATTCGCAAAGTAGAGTTTCACATCCTCGGGAACGGGACGGACGGTGATGGCCTTGCCCTCATCGGGACGGACAAACAGATAGAACGTCTTCTGAGGCTTATAGTCCTTCTTCTCCTGCTCGTCAAGACTGTCATAGGTGTCCTTGGTGATATGCTCACGCGGAGCATCTACCCTGACATAGCGACCCGTCTCTTTCTCAAAGAGCTGTACCTTTGTGATACCGACCTGCTTGCTGCGTGCAAGCTCCTCACTGAAGTTCACACTCTCAGTGGGAGTGAGACGACCATCATGAAGAACGGCTACAGTAACTTCCTTGTCTGCGAAGAAGTCATTGGCCTGAACCAGTCCAAGACTACCACCGGCATTGTAGAAGGTGATGTCTTCAAAGCCGTCACTCTTCAGGGCGACAAGGATGTCGTTCTTCATCCGACCGGCAACCTCATTCTGTACCTCGGTGGAAGCACCGAATGGCAACACGACGGCAGCGGCCTTATTCTTACTGTCCTTGACAAGGACGACACGGCCAGTATCGGCCTCCGGCATCTCGGCAATCTGGTTGGCAATGCTGTAGAACTTCGGACGATAGGCCAGGAAATTCTTCTCACCACGGAAGGCAGAGTAGTTGACAGCCTCGCCCTTCCTGATCTTGGAAAGGACCTCGACGGCGGCATTGACATCACGCTCAATGCTCTCCAGCAGCTTCGGATCTTCCTTCAGCTCACGCTCCCAATAGGGGATAAGCTTTAGGTTCTCCTTGGCAATGGATGCAGGAAGGCCCTGGCGTACCATCATCACACCGGAAGCAAGTTCCTGAATGAGACGGTCGTACTTGTCAGCATATTCTGGCAGGGTATTGGCACGGCCAAAGCGGTTAAGTTTGTCCTCACAGCCTGTAAAAGCAACGGCAGCACGATACAGTTCTGCAGTACGGCGAATAGCCGTTGACACTTCCTGACCGACAGGGGCATTACGGGAGTCGTCGATATGAAGGACTTTCTCCTTACAGTCGTAACCGGTGGCGGAAGAAGTGCCGACAACGACTTTCCTACTGTCCTTTTCAAGGGCGGCAGTAAGTTTCTGCACCTGTCCGTAGATACGACCGGCAGCATCATACTTCAGACGCTGCTCCCTGTCTTCCAGGCGGTCACAGATGGCGACCTGCCTGCCACTGCGTACTATGATGGACAGATAGGTGTCAAGGGCCTCTGCGGGGAACGAAACCATAGCCATGGGACGTCCGTCCTTATCAGTCAAATCCTTGCTGACCATGACATTCAGGCCAAGATCTGCGGCGACAAGCTGGGCATCCTCGCCATAGATGTCGTAGTAGTTCTCATGACCCATGATAAGGACAGAACCTGGATTCTGGGCATGGAGGTCATCAATATACTGCAAGGTCTCGGCATTGGCATCAACGGATATTTCTGAAACCTTGATGACAGACTTCTCGGCCTGGCTGTCAAGCAGCTTGGCATAGTCATCGTCACCTGCCTCACGCATGGAGGTCTGGTCGACATTGAACACCTTGCGCTCTTCCTTGCGCAACTGCACCTTATAGAGTTCCTTCTTGTCATCGGGCAGCGACTCGAACTTCTCACGGTTGATGATGTCATTGGCAATGTACTTGTTGGCATACTGATCCCAGTTGTACCAGTTGATGGCGAGACCGGTCTCACCCTTCCTGACATAATAGCCGTCATCCTTGGCATTCTGGAACGTGGTATAGACATTCGTCCTGTAGCCGTTGGCATCGGAGTTCAAGGCCATCATCAGTGCATTGAAGGCATTGACGGGCATACCCTTTTGCATGAAGCCTGGAGCCTGCTTGAAGTCCTTGTTAAGCCAGAGACCGGTATTGCGGTCAGCAGCGGCGAGGGCACCGAGCAACAGCCCTGTCTGAACAGCGGCAACAGGAATAATAGGCTTCTTTGACTCAGCCTCCCTGACCTTCTCCTGCTCCCTTTTCTTCTGCTCTTCAGCAAAATTCTCCTGCTTCGCCTTCTGCTCTGCACCACGCTCTGTAGCAAGAATACGCTTTTCCTCATCAAGGAAAGCGGTCTTTTCTTCATCAGTGGCCAGCCTCCAGCCGGTGACATCCGGCGTACGGTCAACCTGTTCAACCATGACATAGCCGTTGCTGACACTGTAATGGATCATATTGTCCTTGTCCACATCATCTACACGCCCTACAAGGGTTGTGCCGCTCTGGTCGGTATTGGCAATGACATCACCCTTCTTGAAGGGAACCTTTGCCTCCTGTTCCACGGCAGGGGCAACGGCCTCCTTCTGCTGTTGCTCTGCGGCCATAGCCCTGGCGACAGCCTTGGCGAAGTACTTGGCAGCAAGGACTCCCTCGGTGACACGATGGGTGTACTTGCCTTTCTCGTCTCTCTCAAAGAAGGCATCAACATCGTTCTTATACAGGTCGGCGCGATAATTCCTGCCGTTGATGACGGCCTCTATCTCATAACGCTTGAAGGTGTCACCTGGTTTCGGCTCTGCACGATGGACACGGGCATTCTCAACGATGGTACCAGCCGGGAACTTGTTCTGGCTGTAGTCATAGTTGGCCCACTTGTCCCTGTACGACTGCTTCTGGTCGGCAGACTGGGACGGCTGTTCCTGGGCAGGCTGTTCCTGAGAGACAGGAGCCTCCTTCTTCAGACCAAGTTCCTTCTCGTAGTCGTTAATGACAGAGAAAGGCACACCTGCAGTGGTCAACTTGCGGATATGGTTCTCGATGCGGTCATACGAGATGGCCGTGACGGGAACGCCTTCATTCTTCGTAGTAACAGAGGCCACACCAAGGACATCAGAGGCTTTCTTGGCATCAACACCGTAAGCCAGATAGGAATCGCCATAGAGCATCAGGGTCAGTTCCTGCGGATGACGCTCCTTCAGGGCCTTCCAGTTCTCATAGGAAGACTTGATCTCCTCGTCATCAAACGGGAGGTATAATGTCTTGGCTATCTCCGGATTCAGTTCAGGGAACCGTGCCACCATCTTTTTCTCAATAGAGTCAAGCTGTGCCAGAGCCTCACGGGCAGAAAGCCATGTGGTATGATAGCGCTCGTCACCCTGCGAATCAATACTGAGCAAAGCCAGTCTGTCATCATACTGCCTGGTGACGCTGAAGCCAGTGATATGTCGACTAAAGCCGAAAGCAGAATCCTGTTTCGCCACGAGGCCGTTAAATGCCTTGACGGTCTCATTGACGGAGACTATACGGCTATCGACGACTTCCTGGAGGTGATTCTGGCGGTAGTCGAGCAATGACATACTCTCCTTCATCACCTCGCCGGACATACGGCTGACCTCCATATCCTTGTCCATGTCAATAGGCAGGTAATTTTCGAGAATACCGGGTTTCTTCTGCTCTGCCTCGGTAAGCATGTCATAGCTGAGCGAGGAGATGACCGTGATTAAATCCTTGGTATTCTTGACATCAGCAGCACCGATAGCAGCAGCTACATCAATGTCAGCGTGATAATAGGAATCATTGAAGCTTGCAAGGAGTCTTGCAGCACCTTCCTTGACATCAACCACCTCATCAGGTGCCAGCGCCCGCTCGCCGAAGCGGCCGACGTTATTATTCACGGAGTCGCTGATGGAACGGTCGCGAGCAACAGCTTCCTTCACGTAGGCATGAACGGACTCCACACCTTCCAAGGACAGGACATCAACATTGTTAAACTTCGGGAACTCGCCGCTACGGCTGCCACTGATGACCAGGCTGTCATTGTCCTTATCAACACCAACCCTATCAACAGAAGCGGTCTCGGACAGAATAGCACAAGGCACGACGAGCGGTGAAGCGGAAAGATCCACAGGACGACCAAGTTCTTTGAGCATGTCGATAAGCTGACGTTCACGGACAGCCTGAGTAAGCAGGCGCACGTCATCAACATGGTCAAGGACATCAAGAACATTATCTTTATCGGGTGTCAGCCCGCTCATGGCGGCAAAAGTACCGTCATTCCTGAGAAGCAGGGAGTCCACTTTCCTGAGTTCACCGTTCAGTGACAGATCCACAGGACGAAGGGGAACGTCCATACCGACAAGAGCGGCCTTGGACTCATTCAAAACCTCTGCCAGATGGCTAAGACCCTGAACGCGTTCCTTACCGTCATTCCTTTCAGGACCGCCTGACATCTGGGCAAGCTGCCCAGCAGCGACAAGGCGGCCCTCAACTTTCTTGACGGTTTCAAGGGCTATCGTCTCGGCTTCCTCCTCAACATTATCAATGCCATAGCGGGCAAGGAGACCGGGACGGTTCAAATCTGCCTTATTAAGTACGGAGATCATCAGGTCACGGACGGCATCCTGAGCCGTGAAGGTGCTGGTGACAACATAGTCCTTCATGGCCGCAACAATTTCGGTATTGTAGATATCACCATTACCGAAGCGCTCATTTACCATATCCTGCAAGAACTCGCCAATGGCTTCCTTGACAGCCACGGACTGCTCATCGCTATAGCGGAAGCCGTCAGTCATCACCTCTGTCACGGCAAAACCGGGACGCTTCACGGTGTCAAGAACAGAGTCCAATACCTGATTCTGCACGGAGGCAGGAAGGTCTGAAAGCAGAACGGGATTCTCGCTATGCTCGGCACTGTCCATACCCTCATAAAGCATCACGAAGGGAGGCTCGACGACAAAGGCAGAAAGCTCGACCTTCTCGCCGTCAGCGGGACGGACATGCTCCACGCTGCCGCCTTCAAGGAACAGCGGGGTATGAGCCATGCCTTCCGTCTCATAGGCACGGACAACCTCATCCGCTTTCCTGTCTGCCAACATCTGGTTGCCGAAATACTTATCACCCATCTCCAAAACGAAGTCACTGCGCTCGGAAGAGGTTCCTTCGGCAAAGAGGGCAAGATAACGCTTCTCATCCTCAACGGAAAGCATCTTCGGACTATACTTGGTGCCGTCAGAAGAAGTGACGCTGATCTCAAACATCGTAGGACCGTCCTCACGACTACGCGAGATCTCGACACGGACACCCTGACGGGCCTGATCAACGTCTATGGACTCCACCATACGGCCAAGGAGGGGACGCAACTCACTGCGAAGTTCCTGATGAGGAGGAATGGCAATATGAATATTCTGATCGAGGTCTTCACCTGCCATCTCCATATATGTCTTCGTAGGCATCATAGCAAAATGAACTTCCTCACCGCCGATATTACGGATGTACAACGGCAAGCCGGTTTTCTCCGCCAACTTGTCGGCATCGTCACCGAAAGCCTCCATGAAGCCTTTCTGACGATACAGCACCAACTCTTCGGGATGCTCGTTCTTGACGGCCTTATAGCCCTCATAGATATCCCTATGCTGGGCCTGCTGCTCATCACTGGCAACACGTCCTTCGGAAAGCGTCTTCTCAATGGTCTCACGACGGCCATTAATATAGTCGGCAACAACAATGATTCCTTCCGGATGATAGTAGTTCTTAGGTATATCACGGATAACTATCTTCTCGCCATCCTCACTGGTGGCATCAAGGCCAGTGGAATGGAAATCAAGGGTCTTGGCCTTGAAAGCGCCGATCCGCAGACCGCCATCGGTCTCTATGCTGACAGCCTTGTCGGCAGCGAAAGTTATATTGTAGTCAATGGTCTGCAGGGCAGCAGACAGCGAATCAGCATACTTTTCTGCCAGCGGACGAATGCTGACAAGAGGCTGGACGGTACGCATACTGACATCCTTCTCGGAAAGGACGTTGTAGCCGTCGGATGTGATACCTATCCAGGAACCTTCAGAAGATCCTTCCTGAATCTTACGGCCTTCCCATCCAGTCAGTTTGCTAACAGCAGCGGCATCCTCGCCATAGGCTGTCATGCCGTGACCATTACGCATGAGTATCAACTCACCAGGGTACTCGCCATGAATCTGCGCAAGCTGGGATTCCAGCACACCGGCACGCATCTCATTCAAGATACCAATGCCGTCAAACTCCTTCATGGCTGCCTGCAACTGCACGTCATCAGATTCAAGAACCTGCACTGCAAGGGCAACAGCCTCGCTTCTTACAAGCTCCGGCATATGCCCGTCATCCATGAGGGCACCACGCCTCACATCATAGGCCCACTGCTTCATAGCCACAGGCGTAGCAGCAGCATCAAGACCCTTGAACACGTCACGCTCGGCATCACTCAGAGAGCGGACATTATGAATGAAGTAAGACATCACCATCGTATAATGCTCTGCCATCGGCGACTGGGGCAGCTGACGGTTCATCTGCACCCTGCGCTCCGGCTCCATGTCACGCTCACGGATGGCACTGAGGATACGGTCTGCGTCATAAACGGACAGACGGGAAAGCTGCACCTTCAGAAGCTGCAACGGCTCACGACCGTCAATATCTGCTCCGTTATTGGCCCAGCGGACGAGTCCTACACCGTCCTTGACTCCCAAAAGGGCTTCAAGGTCATGGGAAAGGCTTCCTACGGCAGGGGTGTTCACCTGATAATGGGAAAGAACCCTGTCGTACTGTTCCGTCAGGGCCTCCTGGCTGTATTCCACGTATCCTCGACGAATCTCAGACATAAGACGGCTGACATCCTCTGCGGGAAGCTCACCGGCAACACCATTGAGGAACGAGCCAAGACGATAATCCATAGCGGCATCAAGCTGATTATATTCCTGACGCATGTCACGGCTATCCTGAACACGGGAAGCCCATTCGCGGGCCTGAGCGACAGTCATACCGTCGGTGACATTCAGGGTATTCAGCTCTTCGTACAAAGGCGACGGATTATTCAGGGTACCCTTCAGGGCTGCAGCCTTGGCGAAAGCCTCACGGAAGATGACAACGGCCTCGGGAACTTTGTCAACGGAATCAACGGTCTGGATGTTACTAACCTTGGCAACGCCACGGCGCACATCCTCTAATTCCTCCACAGTAGGCTCGTAATCAGAGTCCATGATACAGAGGTCATTGCCGTCGAAATACTCACCCTCCAACTTCAGGTGACCATCCTCGGCACTGACAGCAGAAACAAGAGTATGGTACATGGCTTCGTTATAAGAACCTGCCTGCAGGGCATCCTTGCCCACTCCGAACTCCACGCGCTGGCCATCACCGATCATGTCCACAAGCTGCCTTTGAAGCAGGGCAGCATAGAGCCACGACTGATAGTTGGGATTGTCAACCTTGCTGACAGGACAGTTGACACTGGGAACACCCACGCGATACTCACCGGCAAGGTTATAGACCTCGCCGCCAACACCGTCAGCCCTACGGTCAAGGAAATTCACCATATCGGGCAGGTAAAGGCGATCACCGCTATTCGGCAGCATCTCAGCCAGCAATGACCGTATCTTGGTCATTTTGGAGAAGTGGTCAATAGGCTGGCCAATAGATGCAGCAACCTGCTCCTTCTTTCCGTCAACGACAATCTGTTCCTTACGCTCCACATCCTCAGTGGATGCGGCAAGGCTCTGACGACGCTCCATGATGGACATGTCACGGCGGGTGGCGACATTACGTGCCTCGACCTCACCAGCAAGGCGGCGGTACTCCTCAAAGTTCCTGTCGGAGAGCATACCGCTGACAATATCCAACTCGGCATTGTCACGCTGCTGACGGGCAGAGAGATAGGCGGCAATCTCAGGACCATGCTCTTTCTCGAAGTTTGTCTTGGCATCGTAATAGTCCATGGCAAGCTCCAGGTTATCCTCATTCTGGAAACGCCATTCAAGATTCTTATACTCGTCATAGACCTCCTCGTATTTGTCCATCAGTGCCTGAGCCGTAGCCAGACGCATGTCTGCGACGGTACGGAGGCTTCCACCGACGGCAAAGCCCTCGATATGCTGGATGGCGTGCTGCACCTCATGGTCAAACACGCTGTTGATATCGGGCCAGATGTCGCTAATACTTCTGGAAGAGGCAATCTGACCGTTCAAAACGGCACGGACGCTCAAGAGTTCCTGAAGACGCTTCTGCTGAGCAGGAGCATCCTCACCGGCAGCAATCTTACGCTCGCTGTCGGCAATCTCCTGATCGTTGACAGCCTTGATACGCTGAACCTGCTCCTTGGTGACCTCATTCTTGGTATAGACCGCATTCAGCGTAATGGTCTTCGTCTCATTATTGTAGTTGGCATTCTCCGCAATGCTTCCAATGCGAACCGTGATATCCTTCAACTCAGGATAAGCCTCGAAAATGGCAGGTGCATCGATGACATCCTTCAGGGTAGTGCCATCGGTGATTTCCATATTCTTCACCTTCGTGTTGGCCACCTCATAGCGCCACTTGCCATCGGTGCCCTGTTCCCAGCCTGTTATCATCTTGATCTTGACGGGATCCATACCCTGAGCGGCAGAGTCCTTTGCAAACTGCAACAGGTCGGGAAGGAAAGTCAGGCGACTGTGGGAGATATTCCTTGCACCCTGCTCTCCGATAAAGTGCGCACGGGCAATTCCGTTGGCAACCTTTTCGGGCTGTGCCTTCTTGAAATCCAACGGATTGATACGGTTCATGACATCCTTCAGAATCTGGTCGGCAACCTGCTCCTTGCTGGTATAGTGGATATGCAGGAAGTCAGCAACACTGCTCCAGAAGCGGGCAATAGCCTCACTGACACGCGCGAAGACGCTCTTCTGCTCGTCTGTGAGTTTTTCAATACCCTCATCCTTCTTCAAACCGAAGGACTCCATAAGACGCTGATGGCCACGCTCACCGCTATAGTGTGCCAGTGCCTCCTCGGCAATGTCATCACCCAGCTGCAAGTGAGGATAGTCACGGCGTACCTGCTGCCACTGTGGAGTGTCACGCATCATCCTGACGATGTTCTTCCATTCCTCGGGATTCTGCTGACGCAACACCTCGGCCCACAGGTGGGTATACTCATGTATAGGAGTCTCGGCAGTGGCGATATTCGTATCAACGAAGATCGTGCCGTCTGGACGGACGAAACCGTACATCTGACCACCGGAGGCAAGCATCCTTCGCCCTTCCTCGCTCATGGACTGACGGCTGTACTCCAGACCGCGGTCAGCATAGATGGCAATACCAGCATCCCTCATACGATGGATGACATCGCCCATAGCGGCATACTCGCGAATATTCTCATTACGTACAACATCATAGAGCACGTTCAGACCGTTATCGGTCAATTCATTGACACCGATAATCTTCGGAGCCTGGTTAAGACCGTAGTCGCCTCTGAAGGAAACCACGCGGCCATCCTTCACCTCAATCTGCTTAATGGCGGGAAGCCAACCAGGAGTGGGATTCACAAGGCTCTTGTACCAGGCATCCATAGCCCAGCCGACATATTCCTTGCGGAGTACCACATCAACATCATAAATGCCGTCCTTCAATGGCGGACGCATATTGTAGCGGGACTGGTAGCCCTCGATCTTGTCCAGAGTAATCCACTCAGGTTTCTCGTCATCGGGGAACGATTCAAAGAGAGCCTTCATCACGGCCTGCTGGTCAGCAAAGCTGCCACAGGTGAGGTTCCTGTCGGAATAGCCATGAATGGGGCCATTGGTAAGATAGTACTCCATATCCGTGGACATCATCCTCAGAAGATTCAGGCGCTTGTCGGGAGCGGCAGCGGTCATCTCACGGATGATCTGCTCCTGACGGCTCAGAGACTCCTGCTTTTCAAGCATCCGGCGCTCGAACTTCTCTATAACCTCCATCGTCTCATAACCCTCCGGCTTCTGACCCTCTGGGAAGGTGTTCCACAAAGCTTTGAGGATAGCGAAATTATCCTCCAACTTCTCAGCCCACTGGAGGTTCTCATCACCAATACCCATGCTGATACGACCGAACATCTGACGACGGAAGAACTCGTCATCGTTGTTGACAATCCAGGCAACCTTCTCCATGAACGGGACATTGGCATCGGCAGCGACACGATGGCCATAGGACACGTTCTGAAGATTCCGGGGAACATCCTCGGTGGTAGCTGCCAGCGTGTGGCGGCGCTCACTGAGTGTCATGTTCAGCCTGTTAACGACATTGCGGGCCTCGACTTCACCGGCGGTATAGAAATAGTCCTTACGGCCTGTCGGAAGGGTATCAAAGGACTCCAACAGGTGGTTGAAGTCGCGATAGCCGTATTCCTCGGCAACAGTGGCCAGCCGTTCACTATAATAATATAGATAGGTATGGCCGCCTTCCTCACGGTTCAGGGAACGACGGATGTCATCGGCATTACGGATGCCGTCGATACCCTTGAAGAGGTGTGCGTCAGTGGCCTCACGGATCTCACTGAGAATGACATACTTCATGTCACGGGACTCATTCAGGGAAGCTCCGACGGCAAAGCCCTCGACTTCCTGGACATAATGCTGCACCTCATGGCACAGCGTACCAAACATCTGCTGACGAGCAGCAATGCTCATTCCTTTGGCTTCTTCAGCAAGGGAACTGTTAATCTGGATGCTGTACCTGCGGTCATCATCAACAGACAGCAGATCCTCTTCCACATGCAGCTGGCCGCGTGTCTTTTCATCCAGACGGGCAAAGACAACGCGCATATCACGGATCTCAGGATAGGCAGCGAACAGCTGCGGGGCATCGATATAGTCCTTGACGGTCAACGAATCGGGATTCTTCATATTGGCCATCGCATTGAAGCGCTTCACGCCATCATGCTCCTTCAACTGATCCAACTCCTGACGTTCTTCGGCGGTAAGGTCATCACCCATATCCAGGGCATGGGCGATTTCCTTCTGATTCAACTCACTCCATCGGATAACCTCCGGATGCTCCTTCTTCCACTGGACATTGGCAAACGGATCAAAGGCGCGGGGAGCGGCAATCTCCAGCCGCCACTGGCCGTCAGTACCCTTCTCCCAGCCGGTATCAAGCTTGATACTCTCAGGCATACGGCCAAGGCCGTCAAGGTTCATGGCGTGCTGGAGGAATGAGATGTTATTGTCACCAAAATTCACGTCGAGGTTGGTAGCGCCCTTGACACCGACGAAATGGAAACGAACAGGACGGCGAATATAGTCGCCGCGATGGAGAACATCATCGGACGGCTTCAGGACCTCCAACTGATTGTCGGCAATATGATGACCGTTAATATAGTCATACATGCCTAAGACAAGCGCCTCCTTCAGGCTCTGCTGTGCGGTAGCATCGCCCAAACGGGCATCCCACATCACGTCGGTTGGAATATAGAGGGTGTCCGTCTCTGAATTATAGCCATAGATAGCACACTGCAAATTCTCGTCATCGGGATCCTGAAGGACGGCAATATCCTTCAGTCCGGGAACAGCCTCGAAAAGACGGTCTGCCTTCAGATACCCTTCCATCTTATCCGTGGAGTCAGGTTCAATGGCACTGCCGTCGGGCATGACACCCTTGGCAAGTCCCCAGACATCCACTTTCTCGATAGAGGCTTCTACGACATTGTTGGCTGCACCGACGAAATGGAAGCGCTCAGGCTGGGCTACGCTGGCCTTCAGCCATTCACGCTCAGAAAGCTTAGTATCGCTACCGTCTGACTCTTTCATATAGGTACCTTCGGAAAGGCGATACTGACCATAAGCAAACTCCTGCTCAGTGGGGCCACCGACAATATTATCGAGAAGGAACTGCTTCTTGGTCTCGTAGTCAAGGCGATTCAGAACATCACCGCGACCGATGGCCTTCACATAGTCGGACATCAGCTTGTGGAACTCCAGGGCATCCTTCTGGTCGTAGAACAGGAATCCGAACTTATAACCGTAGACATACTTGCCGTTGCCACGGTTCCTCTGATTATATTCATTGACGAAATAGGAAATGTCGGTGTCGTAATCCTCATCGCCACTGCGCCACTGGTAACCATGAATGCCATACCTCATAGGAACATTATCACTGGCAGGAACAGGGAAAATGGGAGCCATCTGGGCAATACGGAAGTCCAGACGGTTCTGCTGGGCATCCAGACGCTCCTGGTTCAGGGCGACAATCCTGTCGGCATAGCGCACGGCATCCTCCTCACGGGAGAAGTCTGCCCATGTGTGCTGGTAGGTGGTACGCACCTCACCGCCCATCTGCTCGGCAATCTGCTTCATCTCCTTGAAGCCGACGGCATTGATCCTGTCACCGAAATCAACGTGGATATCGCCAAAGATGTCACTGGGACCGGGGAAGGTTCCGTAGGTGATATTGTAAAGACGGGGTTTCTCGGCTTCTGCATCATCAACATGTGCCATGGGGACATCATTATCCAGCGCCTCATAATGCAGAAGGGTTTCCAGATTCTCGGTAGAGAAATCCGTCACGCCGTCGGCACGCAGCTCATCAATGGTTTCCTGCGGGACCTCCTGACCGAAGGCATAGTATTTCTCCTGCTTCTGATCAATGTCAGGAACATTCAGCAAAGATGAGAGATAATCCTTATCAACATTCAGCTCATCGGCAAGCTCGCTGACTCCACCCTGATACATCAGACTTTCGGTAATCAGCAAATCACGCTCACGGTCTGTGACAGGCTGCATGTCCATCACATGCTCATGGGCAGCAGTCATCTCCAATAACAGAGCCGAATAACCTTCAGGACGCTCACGCCCAAGAAGGTGATTGCCTGTCGCCTGATCCATCACATACTGACTAATCAGGTTTGCTTCATTGATACTGATGGATGCAGGCTTCTGTGACATCACATCATGGACACGCTGCTCTGCATCATGGGCTTCCAACTGCCTGTATGCCTCGTCATACTCATCCTCCCTGACAAGGAAGAATCCCTTACGGTCTTCATAGGCATCAATGCCGGCCACATTGTCAATGTTCTCAACAGTATTCTTCTCACTGTCATAGAAATAGACAGAGACTTCCGTGTTGTTATAGAGTAGGGCCGGATCGTCATGCGTCCAGCCGTGGACATGACGGAAATCGACAGATAATCCGTCTTTATCCTTTACAACGACAGTTTCCTGATCATCGGAAACGCTGATTACGGTATTTATGTCAGAAACCTCATGCTCAACAAGTTTAGCAAGTTCCTCTGTAGGCAGATTAATCTCTGCATCATCGACATACAAGAAAATCTTCTCATCAAGTGCTCGGGCTGCATCATCAACATACTGGGCACCACCTTCCCATTCTTCCATTAACATTCCCTTCAGCGAGGTTGTACCTATCAAAACAGTCTCACCAGAAGTCGGCAGAACTATCTGTCGGCAATCATAGGACTTGTTACCATAGGGTACTTTGATATCCGTGGAATCCTTCTCACGTTCAAGAACCTCACGTTGACTGTTACCCAGCACACGCTCGATAAGTATGTCATCCAGTGAATGCGCAAGCATCCAGACGGCTTCACGCAGATGGTTCCCGGAATATTTGGACAGAACATCCCACTGCTGACGGGTTTCCGTATGCAACGGAGCGTCGGTATTATTAAGCTGCCTGAATACTTCAATGAAATAATCCTTGACGGAAAGACCGTTAAGAACAGAACGGTCACCGTTCCAAATTCTGAAGATATCATCAGCAAGTCTGTTATGCTGCATATCAGGAAGAGCACGCGTAATTCCATAGGCTGCCGCAGCAGTATAACACATATTCCTGATGCCGAAGTCAATAGACATTGCATCATAGGAGTTGTCATTACGAACGGCATCCCAGTATTTCAGGCGACGAGCGAAAAGCTCTGCACTTTCCAGATTAGGCATAACTATACTATGTCCATCGCCATCATGACGAACCTCGCCGCCAAAGGACACGGCCATACGGTCGATTTCCTCTAACGTTACCTTGCTAATACCTTCGGCAAGGGCAACCTTTACGTTGCTGCCACGAACCACAACGGAATGAATGGATTCATCATTCATTCCCACAACATCAAGGGAAACCTTGACATTTTCATTCTTTACAGTCTCTTCCATTGTATTATCAATTTTATTGTTTTTATCTGTTTCCTTGCGATAATCTGCGTTACGCTCCAGGAACTCCTGGATGGTACCGCTCTTACCCTTGGTAATGGGATTGATATCGACGGGGATTCCCTCGATATACAGGCGGCCATTCTCTTCATCATCATCGTTGAGGATGTTGAACAGACTGTCCTCACTGGCATTTCCCTTGAACTCCAGCAGTACGTCCAGGTCGCTGTCTGCATCATGATTCCCAGCAACACGCGAACCGATGACCTTCATGTCCACAATCTCAGCATCGATGCCAGTGCCTTTCAGCAGGGTCTCGAAATGCTCACGGACATACTTCAGTATCTCCTGCTCGTTATAGCGCTCCAGTCCTGCGATGACCACAGGCTCGGGCTTGTAATTCATAATCCGGCCAAGCCACTTGTTCTTCAGTTCGAAACGCTCACTGAGAAGTATGAGATTGCCTGACTTGTCATAGACTACAGGCGCGGCACTCTTCAGGGATGCTACATGACGCTCCTGGCTGGTAGCACTTGCCAGCGACAGGACAATACCCTTTCCAAGGGCCTTGACACAGGCCTCGGCAGTATTGCCGCTATTGACAACATTGTCAATAACCACGGGCATACGGCCTTCGGGAAGTTCACCTTCCATACGAACACCTAACTGCTCAACTGTAAGGGGACGGCCTGTACGCTTCTTGACATCATACTGACTTTCCCTCGGATCGCTTTTCAGAACATCGGCGACAGGGGCATTGGCCAACTTGCCAATGGCATTGGCCAAATCAAGCGTATAGGTAGCATAGCCTTCGTGACTCGGCGCAGGAACAAGTACCGCACCGGCATGGACGAACTGCTCCATCATATCGGCGGCCTTTTCAACGGCCTCGGTATTACCCGGCTCCTTGACGGCACGGGCGAGGGTGTCAAGTTTTCCACGATAGCCGTCAACACTCAACACAGGTGTCACACCGTTACCCACATTGGACTGCAAGGCTTCCCAGAACAGGTCACGGGCCCTGTCGATATCACCAGCCTCGACGGCAGCGGCATATGCTTTGTCCTGACTCCGGAGGTAATCCTCCAGTTTCTTGACGGGGCTGACCTTCTGACAGAAATCCTTCAGAATCATGTCTGCCACGTCATCGGCGCTCCTGTACTGGATATTCAGGGAGTCACCGACATGCTTCCAGAAGTCCTGTACGGCCTTGGCGACATTCTTAAAGATGTTACCCCAACGGCTGCCATAGTCGGCATCCCTCTTGGTCATACGCACCAGTTCTGCCTGAAGCTTCTTTGTTCCGCGCTTCCCGCTATAGCGGGCAATAACCTCTTCTACAAGGTCATCCTCACTTGTCAGTTCGGGATAGGTGCTGCGAACAAAATTCCAAGTAGCGGTATCGCTCTTCATCAAAGCGACGATACTTTGCCAATTCTCTGGATTGATCTTACGCATGGCCTCACACCAGAGGTGGGCATACTCATGCAATGGCAGTTCGGCATCAACCTTGCGCATGTCAAGGTGTATCTCACCCTTGTAGGCAAAACCGTAGCTCTCGCCATTGGCTGTCTTCATATGACGTACCTTGCCAGCCTCGGAATTATCCTTCTCGGCTGCCTTCAGGATACGGCGATTCTCACGGTTGTCGGTATGCACCTTGATTCCCATCTTGTCCAGATGGTCAACCATGGCACCGCCAGCCTCACGGTCTTCTGGAGTAAGCCTGCGTGCTACGAGAGATTCTGGACGCACTGCGTCAACTTTCTCCTGACCGGCAAGAGCCTGGACTTCTTTTTTGTCCTGCTCGTCGGCCTTTTCGTCCTGTAGGATATTCAGTTGAGCATGAAGGCGCTTGATCTCATCCGCTACTGCGGCATTCTCCTGTTTCATATCCTCCACGATGCGACCACGAACATGGGTAAGACGCTCCTCTCGGAAGTCATATTCCTCCTGGAGCTTGACAATCTGCTTCTGAACAGCCTCTATCCTGTTATCAATGGTGGGTGTCTCATAGACATGGCAGTAATAGACTGCCTTCTGCCCGCGATAGTGAGGGGGCTTGCGATACAGCTGATAGCCCACACCGCTATCCTGATCGGTATAGAACACCTGTGCGGCCTGATAGGTACGGTCACCACTGAGAATATCATATTCGGAACGGTAATGAGCCGGGGCATTTTCCTTGACGGCCTTGGCAATCTTCTTGAAAAGGTCATACTCTGAACCATAACGCTCGGCCTTGGAATAGACGGTTTCCATCTCATCCTGTCCGGGATAACGGCTCTCATGGCCGTACTTCTTCATGGTATCGAGGAACTTCCTGATGTCGGCAGTTACCTGCGGGTCACTCCAGACTCTATCCTGCCCAGACTCGACAGAAGCATCCTGTACGGGTGTTTCTACGAACTGATAGCGAATATCATTATTCTCCTTGCGGAAGATTCCGATGTTGTTAGTAGCAGACTTTATCTGATTCGGCTCGAACACGACAACCTCATCCCCATGGGTGGACTGCATGACACCGTCATAGCCGCGATTCTTCAACTCGTTCGTGAACTCCTCACTCTCGTAGAGGTAGTGGAACATGTGCATCTTCGTAGCATATATCTTATCGCGATTGTCATCGCGCATGATGTCCTTCAATGAGGTGAGATAGTAATGAGTATATGCCAACTGGGCATCATCATTCTTTCCAGGACGGTACATTTCCATCCTGAACCTGTAATCCGTCCACTCGTACTCGCCACCAGGCAAGGTCTCTTTGTGCTGGACGGGATCGGCGCATACCTCGATGATATTCGAATCACGCGCATCGACATTCTCATTGATGATGAACTCCTTGGTCCTATAGACCTCCTCGAAGGTCTTGGCATAGTCCTCCAGGGAGGTCTCGCCAAGGTACTCTCCATTGCCATCATAGGTGTCAAGCTTATAGTTCTTAGCGAACTCCGGAAAATGATTGACCATGTTCAGAATCTCCACGGATTCCTTTTCGTTACCGATAGGCTGATAGCCATTATAGGTCATCATGGTCTCACAGAACATGAACGGCTTACGGATGTTCAAATAGGCCGGCGTCACATTCGGACCGTAGTACCGTGCCTCCTGTGCGCTTAGCTCTCCATTGCCGAAGGCAAAGTAGAAGCCACGGCCAAAGAAACCGTTATCCTCAGAGGACACGCCTCTGAACGAGTCATCGAAGACTGCCTGACCTGGCTCTTCATTGAGAGGATTCCAGAAGGAACCGTGATAGGCCACCATGGGACGGCCTTCCTCATCAACCATCTTCGAGGCATTCTCAGGGTCATCCTGCCAGTCGCCGAACCATTCCTTAAAGGCAGCGGACTCAGTCTGTAACTCTTCAGCAAAGCGGATGTCGTTGCTTTCCTTACGGAAGGTGCCGATATTCATATTGGCAGACTTGATCTGGTTTGGCTCAAAGGCTACATACTCCTTATAGCCCTCTCCACGGTCAACAATAACACCGTCATAACCGTCTTGAATGGCGGCAGCAGTAAATTCATAACTTCCTATATGCTCCGAAATGACATTCTGCCAGGACATGCCAAGACTACCAATGCCAGAGCGATTGCTAATCTCATGCTCACGCCAGACACGAAGACGCTCGTCAGGACGAACGAACTGCAAGTACTCATCCTTTGCCATAAACTCCTCGACAAACGGCATATTCTCCTTAATGAGATTGTCAACAGCCTTGATATGGTCGATATACTCGCCGACCTGTATCTTCTTATCATTAAAGCCCGTAAGTATAAGACCGCGCAAAGAAGATGAATCAAGTTTAGTCTTAACCTCGCTGTAGATGTCAAGACTAAGTTTGTCAGACACTTCAAACGGATGCTTGATGTCAAGGAATACCTTCATAGTATGCTTTGCATTCAGCCAGGCAGGGACATGGGTTCCAAAATAGAACCCGGCACCGAACAGACCGTTATCCTTGCTGTTAGAACCAATCTTACTGGCTTCGAACACCGTAAACTCGGCATTCGTCCCATGCTCTACAACAAGAGGCCGACCGTCCTCATCAACGACCTTACTGCACTCTAATTCCTTATCGTCATAAAGAGCATAGAGCTTACCATTACTGTGACCGACCAACTGTAACAGCCGGGCATCAAACTGGTCGCCAAGGGCTTCAAAAGCCAGTTCGTCTATATCGTTTTCGTTTAAATCGTAATGCTCACGGTAATCATACAGACGGTGTTCCTCCTCACGCTCTTCCGATGAAAGCTTCTCCAGCCAATCGAAACCATATTTGCTGCCCATGTCAAAGGCAAACTCATCGTATGCCTCTCTGGCATTTTTGGAAGTATTAGGCATGGTATTCTTCATGACATCATATATCTCCTGCAGATGCTCCACATTCAGCCTCTGTTGCCAATGGGCCTTCTCCCAGTCACCAAACCACTGTTTGAACGCCTCGCTCTGTATCTGCCTTTCCTGTGAGAACGGGACAGTCAGTGGATCAACAAGGGTAATTCCCTTGCTGAGAGTCTTAATGACATCCTCCATCGGCCACTCCATCTGCATGTCGCCGCCATGACGGAAATGATAGATGACCTGCACGTATGTGCCAGTAGCCAATGGACGGATGCGCCCAAGGCTGACAGCATCACATCCGTCACGCATGGACACGGATGTCCAGAACTTGGTATGCTGCTGGGACATCAACTGCACCAAATCCTCATTCATCACTCCCTCCAACTTCGTTTCAGCGGGAATGATGTTATGCTCGTAGTCAAGGGGATTGACCTGACTGAGCAGATCCTTCAGAATCTGGTCGGCAACCTGCTCCTTACTGGTATAGTGGATATGCAGGAAGTCGGCAACGGAGTGCCAGAATTTCTCCAGTGCCTCGCTAATCTTATCCAGGATGCCCTGTGCGTCTGTCTGTCCTTCTGCAAAGGCCATCAGCCGCTCATAGCCGCGATGACCGCTATACTGTGCCAGTACCTCATCGGCAATCTGGTCATCGGTGACAAGGTTCGGATAATCATGGCGTACCTTGTTCCAAACCTCTGTAGCGGACTTCATCAGAGAGACAATGTTGTCCCACTCCTTGGGATTCTGATGACGCATCACCTCGGCCCACAAATGGGCATACTCGTGGATAGGTGTCTCGCTGGTGGCGATATTCGGGTCAATATAGACAGTACCGTCATATACGAAGCCGTAAGCCTGACGGTCTCCGTTGCGGAAAAACATCGGCTGGCCCTGCATCACGTCCTCCTTCATCTGTGGAGTAACGGCGACACTGTGGAAAAGACCGGGAGCATCCAGTTTGTTCAACTCAATATCCTCTGTCTTCGCACCCCACTGTCTGGTGTACTTGTTCATAAAGGTGACAAGAATCCTATCATAGAAAGCTTGCATGCCCTCTATGCCGATACGCAAGTCCTCCCCGGAGAAGCGGACATCATCGCGAGAATCCAACACCTTCTGCGCGAAGGTCTTACCAATCACTTCATAAAGACTCTTACTCTGAAAATCTTCCATTGTGGAGTCAAGGATAGTACCAGACTTATCCACGTACAGCTTAATTGTATCGTAGTTGGCACTGATCTCCACGAAGTCACCACGCTTTTCACCATCCAGCTGTTTAAAGTCACTAATGTCAAAAACTCTCGGCTCACTGCCCACGTCATGGGTAAGCATATTCCAGACATCCATACCATACAGGCTCTGGAAAGTCTCGCCCTTCAGGTTGTCATCCTCTGCGGCAGTGATGACACCATCGGCAGAAGCCACGAACTGCTGGTCATAACGGTCATGCTGACAGTGCATCGATATATCATATGTTCCGTCACTGGACGGTATAACAACCATCTTCAGCACCTGTGCGTCGTAGACATCCTCATAGAGGCGGTTGTCATCAGGATAGAAGGCCTCGCCGGGCTTCAGAATCATGTTGGGAAGGACATCCGGCTCAGAGAAAATCTGATCAACAACCTTTCCAAGGTCATAACGCTCTGCCTGCTGCAAACCGTTGGTCCACGCGATACGATCATAGCCATTCTCGGCAGCATAGCGGATCATGCGCTTCATGGCCAGCTCCTGCCAGGTCTTCTCGAACGGGGCATCAGGAACAAGTTCCTTGGAACCGTAATTATCGCGATACAGGCGGTTGTATTCTATACGAGCCTCCTGAGCAACCCTAAGAGCATTATACAAATCCCCATAATGGCTCTGCTCGACAACAGACATCTTTCCATACCACGATTCCCCGTACTTACGTGACATCTCACCTTCAAAACCATGAAACGCACTATCACGAAGTAAATACTCATTCTCAATGTCACCAACAGGAATACCGTTAATCTCCGAAAGATGATTGCCGGTAGTTACATGCCTGGACTCATTCCAGTCATGCAGCAGATCTGACAGGCGATTCTTCTCATCCTCCGTCAGAATATACATGCCTGCCTTGACGGCACTGTCATTATATACGCTCCATCCTTCAGGGTGCTGACTTGACAGCATCTGACGATAATCTTCATAAGCACGATAGGCCGCATTACTATAATAGCCACGATCACGGCCTTCCTGATGGCGCTTGCTCTGCACCTCGTCGATGAAAAGAACCTTTTCATAGGACGAACGGGAAACAGGATGCTCCCTATAGTAGGCATTCATAGCCTCTTTGGCAGCATCAAGGTTAGGATAAATGGTCGAGAGGGTAACATTACCCAGATCTCTGCCGAATGAAACATAGAATCCCTTACACCCATAATGTACATCAGGATTCATCTCAATAATCATGTCGGGTGAACCGAAACGGTCTTTTTCACCGACAGGAATATGCACCATATCGCCACGATCATTGGCATATGGAGGCAGTGTATTGGTAACCTGCTTGACAAAAGTTTCACTATGCTTCAATGCAGTGTCGCCAAAGCGTACCCATGCGACAGCACGGCCATCACCGGCATCACCGAAATGAATACTATCATTCTCCGACCATGACTCAATAGCCGAGACTGTCAGGGCAATCTCACGTTTGTTGTCAAGACCCTCAGTGGTATAACTCAGGCGAATATCGTCAATCTGCCTTTCGAGGCCATAATACTCACAGGCCTTCTTCGTCGGACCTTCACCCTCGTAGTGCTCGTAGGGTGCCAGGTGCCAGCCGTCATCGCCACGGACAAATTCCGTGTTCAGACGGAAGTCTTCTCCGTAACGCTCAACCAACTGCTGGAAGGCCCATTCAGCATGGTCATCAATATAGAGGGAACCAATCTCTTCCTCTGCATCGGCCATCAGCTCGTCGAACTCCTCGTTCATCATGTCAAGCTTCGGGCTGTGGAATTCACGGTATGCCTCCCGATGGTCTGCATAGCGGACTTCCTCAATCTTGATCTGATGGGCGCTAATATAGTCAAGAACCTGCTGCTTGGTCAGCGTCTTCTCGCTGTTGCCGCGCAGCCAGTCGGAAAGACCCGTCCAGCGGTCTTCGCCGGCTTTCAAGCCTCCATTCTTCTCTATCATCTTCAGCCACTGCTCAGGCGTAGCCTTCTCCTGGCTGACACGCTCCACGGCACGCAAGGCATTGCTGACGAACACCGGCTTCACGGATTCCCCAGCAAACATATAACGGATGTCGTCGTTCTCTCTGAGGAACGAACCGACATTCTGGGTAGCGGACTTGATCTGTGACGGCTCAAAGGCAATATACTGAGTGTTCAACTCAGTACCGGCCATACGGCGGTCATACTTGGTGTCTTCTATGACAATACCGTCGTAGCCCTCGGCCTTCAGCTTCTCGCGGAAGCCCTCAATGACCTCAGCGGCATTATTGATGCCCATACCGATACCGCCAATGACGGCATCACCGGAACGCATACCGGCGAACTCATAGATGTCCATCTTATACTGCTCGTAGGAGTCAGTGAAAGCCAGACGGTTATACTGATCCTCCAGCTGTCTCTCCTGCAGGTTGAGGGAATACAGCTTCTCGCCATCCTCTATCGCCTGTCTGCCGAACTCGCTACGGTTAGCATAATACTTCCTGTTGCGGTCAGCCTCTTCCTGCGACTTCACAGTCTGGAAGACATCACCGCCATTCCAGACAAAACCGTTCCTGGAGGCTATATTGAAAGCTTCCATATCCTGGAAGGAGTAACGGACATAGTTATACTCCTTGACAATGGCCTTGATCTCATCACGGACGGCTTTCCGCTTGTCCCTAATCTCCTCAAGCTGCCGGGCAGCCTCGCCGGAAAGCGGACGATAGACCTTCGGGTTCTTTATGTCCAGATAAGCAGGGACAACGCGACCGCCGAGACGGCCCGTGTACCATACCTCGTCATTCCAGTTCCTTGCAAAGTCCTCAGAAGGTGTGAACCAGAAACCGATCTTGGCAAGGGTATTGGAGCGACCTCCCTTTTCACGGTCAAAGGCCGTGAAGGCATTTTCAACACCAGTACCATGAAAGACAACCAGCGGGCGACCATCGGCACCGACGATCTTGCTGGCCTTCTCCGGCTCCTTCTGCCAGTCACCGAACCATTTCTTGAACGTCTCTGTCTTCTCGACCTGCTCTCGCTGCTCGTCTGAAAGTTCCTTCCTCAGACCAAGGACGAAGGAGGCTGCAAGCCTGTCCTTGACTGTCAGCAGGCCGTCTTCATGACCAAAGGCCACAATGAAATCGGCACCGTATTTCCCGGCAAGCGTATTGAAGGCAATGGTCTTGTAGCCGTCTTCACGAGGTTCCAGCTTCCACTGCTCTCCCAAGAGAGTACTCAGATGAGAGTCCTCTTCCTCAGTGAATTTCTTCTCATAGTCCTCACCGTACTTCTCAATGAGACCAGCCTTATATTGTTCATATTCAACCTGTGCCTGACGGTATTGTTCCGGAAGTTCCTGAAGAAGTCTGTCATATTCGTCCTGCACAGTACCGAGACGGGCATCAACGCCGTCAGCCATATTGCCGGAATTGAAATCACGCACCAAGTCGGAATAGTCACGAAGCACACGCTCACCTTCCGTTACATTGGTACTGACATGAATGCCAGCACTACGCATGCGCTCAACAAGTGCGTCACGCAAGACAGCATCCAACGGAAGAACCTTCTTCATATCATCCATGGAACCGACGACCTGCTGACGGACGCCTTCACCTGGACTTACCAATTCGGTAATACCGCGCTTGACGGGCCTTTGGCTCAGCTTCGGATCTTCAAGCTGGTCACAGATGGCGACACGCTTACCGGCACGGATAAGCTTCGGGAGATAGGTATCAAGGGCATGATGCGGGAAACCGGCCATCCTGGTACCGTCCTTGCTACGCCTGGTAAGGGTGATCCCAAAAATGCGGGCGCACTCTGCGGCATCCTGCTCGTAGCTCTCATAGAAGTCACCGCACCTGAACAAAAGGACCGCATCGGGATGCTTGGCCTTCAGGTCATGAAACTGCCTCATGATGGGGGACATCTCAGGCTCTATGCTCCTGAAATGCTCCGACACTCCATCAAAATAGGGCAGTGCCGTCTCAGGGGAGATAGTCCTGTTCAGCCCCAGGATGTCATAAGCCTCCTGCTTCGTACCGACGAAACTGAGGGACGCAATCTTCCTGCCGACCTCTGAAGCACTTTCCTTGGTGAATCCGGCCTTGAAGATGCCGTCAATCTCAGCCCACTGCTCATCAGTGTACTTGTCGTGCATATAGAGCCGTCTGTCACTGTCGGAGATACCTATATTATTACGCTTCAGGTAGGCTTCATAGGTCTCGCCTGCCTGATAGCGCAGACTCTTGCGCTCATCCTCGGAATGGTTCTGAATGAACACCTGATCTGTATCGAGGTCACGATGCAGCACAATAGCCATCTGTGACTCTGCATAGCTGACAGGCATGTTCATGGAAATTTGCTCGGCAACAGTACGGCCTTCCGTATCGTTGGCCGTCACAATCTTCTCGAAACGCTCTCGGCGATAGTCGACCTCTTCCCTGTTGCCTTCATAGAAAGCCACCATCGACTGCTCATCCTCAAAGCGGATGCAACCGAAGTCATAGTAGTCATCAAGTTCCTTTCCAGCTATACCATCCCACGCCTTCGGATTGATATCGTAGGAATGGACGGGAACACCAAGAAGCCAGTCCTCACGGTAGGCATCATCACGCAACAGACGGAAAGGATTGCCGTTACCGGTCTCACTGAAAGCAACAGCGAAACCGATGGACTTCCCATCATAGAAGACGGTCTTGACCAGACGATCCCGGCCTTTCTCCTCACCCTCATCGACGGTTACGGAATACCCAACATGAGGATTATCATCACTCTTGATAGCCTCGTCGGACAACAACCGCTCATGGTCATCTGCATCCTTGGGGATGACAACAGCCAACTCCTGCTGTTCTTCAACAGCTTGTTCATCACGGTTGACATAAGCGACCATCGCATCTGTAACCCCACGCAGCTTATCCTCGGGATAACCCTCATCGAAAAGCTGCCTTTCAAGCCTGGTGACAACTTGGTTCCAGAAACTTGCAGAAGTCTCATGAGAGATGTTCAGCTTCCAAGTCAGCACTTCCTTTGCCATCAGGGCAGAGACTTCTTCCATGCGGTTCGCAATATTGACACCCATCACTGGATAGTTATCTTGAAGCACCCTGAAGAAATAGTCTGCCGTAGCGTCTATGTCTTTCTGCTCCGGTTGCTTCGTCTCAGGCTCAGCAGCCTGAGCATCGAACTTCTCGGCTGTAGCAGCTGCATACTTCTCAGCCAAATCTCTGATATGGGCTATAGCCATGTCATCACCAACAGCTTCCGAATCGGCGACGTCATACCAGTCGGTATAATTGCCGTTCTCATTCTTATTCTCGGTGAAGACAATGCGGCAACCGCGCTCACAATCGATGACATCGTAGAAGGCTATTCCCTGCTTGGTCAGCTCATACCTGACCTTCTCGCGTTCCATCTCCCAAGAGTCCTGTCGGGCCTGCAAGGCATCATCCTGCTCTTTGTCCAGCATTTCACGGACATCATCGGGAATCGATACCTCCATGATGTTACCATACAAATGGAACTGACGATAGACATCCATCGGAGTGGTCTCACCGATATAGATATTCGGAGTAACAACTCCGTTAGAGAAATACTTGATGAAGGACTTACCTTCCCCATTGGTCAACAGACGGGAAATCTTTCCGTCATAGCCAATGCCTGCAAGGAAATCTCTGGCTTCCTTCTGGGTGGCGAAGGGCATCTGGAGGAAATTATCCTCCTTCTTCCCTGCTACAGGGGATTCAACACCGACTTGTTCCTTCTCACCGAAGGCATACTGACGGCGAAGGGTGTCATTGAGAATGAGAAGCTGACGGGCAGCGGAAGCCTTCTCTTTATCCTCCCACTCATCCTTCGGATAGCGTACCTGACTGACTTTGGCTTCAAGAATATCAAAGTCTGTCTCGTTGATGGCATTACGCTCAGGCAGCGTGAACATGCCACGAACTCCATTCTGCGTGAGCCTTCCAGCCTCGCGCCCACAGTCCTCATCACTCATGGTATACCATTTGTCGATGATATCCTGAATATCGTCCAGCCTGTAGCCGGTATGCCAGTCAAGGCCGCGCTGCTTGAGGAACCCACGGGCCATATCCACATCAAAGCCGCCTTCCAACTTCTGGGCTTTCTCAAAATTCTCAGGGATAAGATCCTCCCTGATACCCATATTGGACGCTATAAGCGACTCTGTGAATACAGCACGCTCAACGATGGACTTCCTGGTATCCTTACTGGGTCTCGGTGTCTCGTCAACCTCGGCATATGCAGGCTGCACCTGAATCTGCTGGACATCAATACCAGATGTTTGTCCAACCTTGTTACGCAAGACTTCAAAATTGACAAGCAAGCTTGTCTGGTGAACATATTCAAAGCGATATTCACGCTCTGACTTTCCGGCAAAGAAAGCCAGCTCTTCACGCATCCTTTCCTTGTCCATATCTGGGAGCTGGTTCAACTCATCCTCTGAGAAAAGGGCCTCTATGCTGCCTTTCTCAATGATGGGACTGATAAACTTACGGCGTTCATCCGACTCCATTTGTTCATACTTGTCAACGATGTCACTGACAAGATACAAAGGATAGCCGGTATGCTCATCAAGGCCGATGGCGTGCAGAGCACGGGCGGATTTCCAACCGCCATCCTTCCGATACTGGGCAAGCAAGGCATCAATCTCATCCTGGGTCTTTCCTGTTAAGCCCACACCCTGCGGGGTGGCCTCACGGATATAGTCAAGGCCGTTCTCAACGGTAGTCACCGTAATAGGATAGCCGTAATTCTGGTAGTTGTCAGTATGTCCCAATACCATCACTACAGGCTGTTGATCCTCAAAGGCCTCCATGGCAGAACTAATGGTATGACCGGTATCAAGGACATTATCTATAATAATCGGGGTACGCCCAGCAAGGCGTTCCTCCAGCCTTCCGTCAAGGGCAAAGAACAACTCCGGCAATGCCTCGCCAGGATGCTGCTTCTTGAAATCATACAAGCTCTCATGCTCTGCTGCATTCAGCACGTCGGTATAGTCGGTGCCGGAAAGCTCCTTCATCTTGCGGGCTACAGCATACATGGCCCTGCTACGACCGTCGGAACTGGGCATGGGCACAATGACAGCATTCCGTCTGATATCCTCCGGCAATGCGGACAATGCCCTGACAAAAGCCTTGGCAGCAACATTGACTGGTATGTCATTGGATTGCTTGACACCATGGGCAAGGTCACGGACTTCCGCATAGCCGCCAAGTGAATAGACATTGACAGGGCTGGCCTCACGGTCTTCAAGCGGCTGGCCATAGCGGTCATAACCCATCTCCTTCAGACGGTGATAGGCTGGCATACAGGCAAGACCATGCACGTCCTTGACGGCACCTGCAAGCCATTCGACGTTTTCACGACGGTCGGCATTGAGTTTGGACAGGTCATGCATCGTCTGCTCCGCACCAAACTGGTGACGGAAATTGCCCTCAATATTTTCATCACTCCTGTGAGCATAAATACTTCCGTGATACTTATCCTCCATCTGCTCGAAATCATCACGCGTCAGATAGGGGTAGTCGGCCTTCTTGAAGGTCAGCACCCAAGGCTCACGGCCATAGCCCTTCTGCTCGATGGTGAAAGGAAGGGCCTTTTTGGCATCACCAACCTGTCTCACAAGGTCGTTGGCATCCATCTCGGCCTGAATCTTACGGTCGAGATCCTGAAGGGCTTTCTTCTGCTCAGCCAGCAACTCGGCCTTCGGCCACGGCTTCTGAATAATGACCTCCAGTTCTGCCACACGCTCCTTGTCATTGGCAATGCGCTTCTCGTATTCATCAATGAGTCCGGGAATTCTGGAAATGGCACGGGGGATGTACATAGCAGCCTCTTTCCTGTCACGCAGATTAATCTTTCCCTCGTTCCACGTATATTTCAGCTGCTCACCCTTCACATAGAAACGGTTGCCTACATAGGCATTGACACCAGTCTGCGAATTATACTGATGGACGGATTCCATCGTGATCCATGCCTTGACGGGATTACGCTCGATAGAGCCAATCATAACCTCTCCGTCAACCTCTACACGGGCAAGAGACTGGAGATAGCTACCAAGGGCCTCGCCCTGCAGGATGACATATTCTGCACCATTGACAACCTTATGCACGCCATAGTCGGCAGCAAGGCCGTCAATGGTACGCTTGTTGGTGAACTCAAACTGTGAGACATACATCATGTCCATATCATCACCATTATCCTGCAGGGCGGCGGCTCTCTCCCCGATCTCCTCATGTTCAGGATTCTCCGGGTCGAAAACTTCCTTGCCGATGCCGGTTAAGACTTCAAAGTCCCTGTAGAAATGGCCCAGATGGCGTTCGTCCTTCTCGATGGACTCCTTGAAATAGGAAAGCTTGTACTCCTGAGCAGCATGCTCCTTGCCGAAAGCCTTGCGCTCTGCCTCCAGGGCAAGGACTTTCTTCTCCAGCTTGGCACGGTCAAGCAAGTCCGTATTGCCACTGGTGATGGCAACATACTCCTGGAAGTTCATGCCGTTCTCCTCATCCTCGCTGCCCATGTCGAAGTCACGCTTGCCAAGAGCACCGGTCTTCATCTGTCGGATGAAGTCACTCTTGGCCTGCAGGAGATAGAAATTGTAACTGTCAAGACTGCGCTCGACAGCATAGATTAGCACGTCAACTTTGTTGTCGGCATACATCTTGGCAACCTCGTTGCCCTTGCGGACACCGCGACCGTTGCGCTGCTCCAGGTCGGAAGGACGCCAAGGCAGGTCCATGTGATGGATGGCGACGCAACGCTGCTGGGCATTGACACCGGTACCAAGGGTAGTCGTGGAACCGAACAGGATGCGGATCTCACCACTATTCATCTTCGCGATAACATCCTTACGGCGTTTCTCACTGCCCGCATCCTGCATGAAGTAGATTTCGTTCTCAGGGATGCCGTAGTCTCTGACAAGACGGTCCTTCATCTCCTGATAGGCCGACCACTCGCCCTTCTTCGGGGTGGAGAGGTCACAGAAAACGAACTGGGTACCCCTATGCTCATCATACTTATAGTAATACTCGCTGATATTCCTGACGGCATAGCCGATCTTGGTGTCATCGCCCTCTTCATAAAGAGCGGGATTGACCAGCTTCGGGGAGAGGCTGGCCTTCTTGCCAAGGCCGGTGACAAGCAGCATCTTCGCCTGTATCTCGTCACTGCTGATGTCATCACGGAAGATATACTCGGGATTGCCGCTGTTGGCGAACTCCAGAAGCCTCTTGAAGATGTCCTGATGGGCCTTGGTAGGCGGGATGCTCACCAGCTTGACATTCATCTGAGGACGCTCCAAGCCGACATCGGCGGCAGTCTTATAGTCAGTAACCTCATTATAGAAGGCTCCCAGCTCAGGAACCTTGATGAACTTCCTGAAACGCTCCTTCATGACCACCTGCCCGGCCACATTAAACTCATAGTCGCGGGTCTTGGTGGCAAAGACGGCTGCCCAGGCATCGAAGCTGTGGATGTCCTGCGTGTCCAAGGCCAGTGGACGGAGATACTTGAAAAGCAGATACAACTCTGTAAGCGAGTTGCTGATGGTGGTACCGCTAAGGAAGGTTGCGCCCAAATCCTTGCCGGTGCGCTGCTGTATGGTCCTGATGGCATACATCAGGTTTCTGGCACGCTGACTGCCCTTAGGGTCGCCAAGTCCGGCGACACGGCTGTCACGGGTGGTAAACGGCAGGTTCTTGAAAGCCTGCGACTCATCAATAAAGATGTGGTCGATGCCCATCGTCTTGAAGTCAACGATGTCATCGGACTTCTGAGCCAGCTTATAGTTCAGCTCTTCAAGCTTGGCCTCCAGATTCTGCTTACGGGTCTCCAGACCAGACTTCATCTTACTGCTGACCTCATGGCCCTGACGCTCATAGACATCAAGGGCTTCCTCAAGAGCCTGCAGTTCCTCCTGCATCACGTCACGCTGGATCTCAGCGGACTGCGGGATCATACCGAACTGGTCATGGCTCATGATGATACAGTCATAGTCATTGTTCTTCATTCGATTGAAGAACTGAAGACGGTTGGCAGTGGAATAGTCCTTCTCACTGGCATAGAGGATGCGGGCATTGGGATAGGCAGCCTGATAGGTGGCAGCAATCTCGGAGACATTGGCCTTCATGCCGATGATAATGGGCTTATGGGCAATACCCAGACGCTTCATCTCATGAGCTGCCATGCACATGATAAGAGTCTTACCCGTTCCAACTTCATGGTCGCAAATGCCGCCACCATTTTGAACCAACATCCAAACGGCATTCTTCTGGGAGTCATAGGCACTCTCGATATTCTTCTTGGCCTTCAGGCTCTTGAAGTCCAGGTCGGGGAAGGTCTGGTGGCTGCCGTCATAGTCGGGACGCACGAAACAGTTGAACTTGCGGTTATACATTTCCGCAAGGTGCTGCTTCCACTGCTGGTCGTGACCGCTGATCCACTCGGCAAACGCCTCGCGGATGGCATCGATCTTGCTGGCCGCAAGTTGCATACGGTCATGATCCGTTCCCTTGATGGGGTCACCGTTACTCTTGTAGCCGATGACCTTCTGTATGTTCGGGACGGAATTGTAGAGCGCATAGCGCATCATCTGAAGACCGTCGATGGTATCGCCATTCTCGGTATGCACAGCATACTCGGACTTGATCTTCTCGGTAGAAGAGCCGGAGGAAACGACGAACTCGTCAAGATTCGGAGCGAACTTGATTGAGACAGGAGTCTCAAAGAGCTGGCTGGCGAACTCCTCAAAATAGGCAGTGGGCATCCAGCGCTCACCGAAATTAAAATCAAGCTCCTCGAAGGGTATCTGACGGGGACGCACTTCAAGGAGTGCCTGATAGGAACGGGCAGTCTCATCACTGCCGTCCATCAGATGCTCTTTGCCGAAGTTACGCTCGAAGAAGTCTATCTTCTCGACAACATTACCGGCAAGGAACTTATCTCTGGTCTCATAGCCACGCTCAATAGGATTATAATAGATACGCCCGGAAAGCTGCTTCTTCAGGTCTTCCTCGCCGATACCGCTGATCTCCACCATATAGTCCAGGTCAACAGTGCCTGTCCTATTCAGCGATGCCGAAAGGGCATCGACGGCATTGTCAACGCTGTCATTCTCGTTGACATTGAAAGAAACGGGACGCTCGAAGATGTCCGACTTGACGAACTTACCGTCCACGCTATTCTCTATATAGAGCATGTCACGGCCAAGGGCATCCGAGGTGATGACCTTGACAATCTTCTTATCGTTCAAAGCGCCGTATCGCTGTGTGAACTCGTCATATAGACGGTTCAGTCTGGTACGCAGTTCTACCTGCTCCTCATGGAGGTCTGCCTCCAAGGAGTACAGTTCCTGATAGACATCACGGATCTGTACATACTTCTTCAAAACGGCAACATCGTTTGCAGACAGTTCCATCGGTTTGAAGACGGCACGCTGACTGGTCTCGGCAAGCATGCCTACCTGGTCCTTATCGACAATGATAAGCCCGTCACGGTAGAAACTCTTCATCTTTCCTTCAAAAGGACGAGGCAGCATGGAAAGGCGCTGCTCTTCCTCAGCATCCCACAGCCCAAAGAGGTCAAGCTGCACAGCAATTCCCACTGGCTGCTGCTTGACAACAGGTTTCTTGGTTTCCTTGACTGGCTGCTGACTGACAGGCTGCTCCACGGTCTTCTTGGGCATGTTTTCATGATACAGCTGCCTCTTGAACTCATATTCCATGAAGCCGTCAAGACGCTGCTGAAGAGCCTTTCCAAGGTCTTCAATACTACCGTCCCACTTACTTACAATGGCAAACTTGCCAAACTGATCCTTGCCAAAGGAAGGTTTTCCAAGATAAGCAGAATCACTATCCCATACATGTTCTGACATGAAGACATAGGCATTTGGATTGGCCTGACGGTAAAGAGCATCCTCACCGGGGGCAATATCCAAAATGTCAAAAAGAGCCGACAAGTCGGTCTTGTCATTGATATTGTCAATAAAAGCACGCTCTTCAGGACTATAGACTGTATAGTTGGGATTCTTCAGACTGTCCTTCTGTAGAATAATCAGGTCGGAACCTACATCGGTACCGGCTTCATCCGAAAAGAGGTTGTTCGGCAGACGGACGGCACCCACAAGGTATGCACGCTGCATCATGGCCTCACGGATGGGCCTGTTCCTCGGAGAGTCCATGACTCCCTGGGAAGTGATGAAGGCGACAATACCGCCCTCGCGGACGTTATCAATAGTCTTCAGAAAGAAATAGTTGTGAATGGCCTTGGAAGCAAGGCGATTGGCATCGTTGCCGCTGTTGGAATAGACAGGGTCGAAGACGCTCACGTCACCGAAGGGGATATTGCTGGCAGCAACGTCGAAAGTGCCCTCATACCTGTGGTCAATTTTCTCGTAGCCGGAAATCTGGATGTCATCATCAGGATAGAGACCCTTCAGAACGATTCCAGTCAGGATGTCCTTCTCAAAGGCGGTCACCTTCATGTCGGGACGGCCTTTGCGGAAAGACTCGACAAAGGAACCGCGACCGGAAGAGGGGTCAAGCATCTGCGTGACCTCAATGCCAGCATTACGAAGCGACTCACTGAGCGCGTCAATGACAGGCTGCGGGGTATAGAAGGCAGACAAGATGGAGTTGCGGACGCTGCGGACATACTGTCTGTACTCCGCTGTGTCAAGGGTATTCTCCCTAATAATGGAGAAAAGACGCTCCACCATCGGAATATACTGACGGTCCGACTGTGTCCAGGATTCCGGACGCTCGGGGTCGTTCAAAATGAATTTCAGCCCACCGAAACCGCTGTACTTGCGCAAGGCGGCCTGTTCATCGGCAGTGGCCCTGCGGTTCTCTTTCTCTAACTGGAAGGCTATGCGGATAGCCTCGATATTGTCCTGTAACTTCTGTCTCTTATTGTATGCCATAATATCTGTTTCTTACTGATTAAATATGAATAGTTGTCTATCGGTGAATACCGCCACCTTGGCGGATCTCACCCTTCGCTAAGTCCTGGAGTTCCAGATGGGCATCATTGGCCCAGGAGATGGGAACACCAGGCATCTTCTCCTGAGCATGGCTAAACAGCGATTCCATAAAGACAGAACGTGACGGAGAACCCTCACGGCTGCCATTGGAACCTGCGGCCAGTTCAATAGCATTACGCTGCTCCGGCGTAAAAGCCCTGGCAGTACGGTCGGTGGTACGCTCGACAATAGCATCGGCGGCAGCATCGAAACGCTCTTTGGGACACAGGACACGGCCTGCCTGTCCGAACTTCAACGCAATGTCATAGACCTGCTCCAGGACAGAACCTTCAGCCCAAGTCCTGTCGGTATACTCTTCTATCTCCTCCTGCATGTCGGGATTTTTGGCGACTTCAGCAATGGTAGGATAGTACATGGCGATACGCTCCGACATACCCAAGCCAAACGGGTTTACATCGATGGCATAGCCGTCGAAGAACTGCATGTCAAGAGACATCTCACCGTTCTCGTCGAACTCAACATGAGGCGGCAGGACGGCGGCATGGAAACTGTCCCTGCTCAGGATAATCTCCTCGACATTGCTCTCCATCTCATGCACCTCATCGGTGTCCAACTCACCACGGCACCATTTCTCGGCACCCTCGGCGGTCTTGAAATTCTCTACCCAACAGTCACCTGTGCTGTTGTCAAAGGCCGTGAAAAGGGGATTGCCGTCACCTGACCGGTCATAGAAATAACCAACAGCCCCAAGATGGACGGGATAAAGGGCTTCCTTGTTCACATAGTCACCTGGTTTCGGATTGTTCTCAAGGATCTCACCGACAGTCCTCTGGGCATCCTCGCCCTTCAGAATCGTAACTTCATTATTCTGTTTCATAGATTCTGTTTTTTCATTTTGAGTGTCAACATGTATCTCATGCAGGGGAAACCTGTCTGACAGCTTCTCCCTGCCTTCCTCGGCATAGTCCAGCGGATTGACTCCCTGCAGGAAGTCAGCCAACACCTTGTCGGCAATATCCTCCTTGTCGGTGTAATGGACACCGAAGAAGGTTGCCACGTCATTCCAAAAACGCCTGAGTGTCTGAAGAACCTTCTCAAAGGCACTCTCAGGCTCGACACCATCACGGTATTCTTCCCTCAGCCTGGCAGCACCATGCTTGCCGCTATAGGTGGCCAGCACCTCATCGGCAATTTCATCGTCACTCTCCAGATGGGGATAGGACTTCTTGATACCATCCCAGAGCCTGGTGGTCTCACTATCGTTTTTCAGCATATCAACGATATGCTTCCATTCCTCGGGATTCTTCTGACGAAGAACCTCGGCCCAGACATGGGTGTACTCATGAATAGGGGTGGCAGCAGCCTTGGCCTTGGGATTGATGTAGATGACACTGTTATACACGAAACCGTAGATATTCCCTTTCTTCTGGCGCAGATAGTTGTATTTGTCGGGAAGCTCATTGAGAATCTTCTTGGCAAAGCCCCAGTCGGTAGAGACAATCATACCGGCTGCACCCAGACGCTTGATAAGCGCATCAACCATCGGGTCACCTACCTTGCGACCATGGGGAACCTTCTCCCCCGAGGTGTCGGACTTACGGCCAGAAGAATGCTTCCTGTCAGCAAGAGTGTTTCCATCCTGCTTTTTAGCGGAAGACTGCCTGGAACGGGAAGGATTCGCGTTGCTCCTGCCTCCAAGGAACATCCTCGGAACGGAGGGCATACCTGGCAGCAAAGGACGCAAGGCATATGCTGCAGCGGCAGCGGGAACACCTATAAGCAGAAAGGATAAAGCAGGAACAAGAAGGGTAGCAGCCAAGGCTGCAACCAAACCGACATACAACAGCGGACTACGGAGAACCGTACCAGTACGCCGTCCGACATCACCGGGAACACGGGTCATGAAATCTGTCAACTTACCCATAGCTGAGAATATGAAAAAGAGACGGATGCCAACAGCCTTTCCTTGCCAGCGAAAGGATTCGTCCGGCAAAGACGGGAAAGACAACAAGCGGATATCAGTACATCCATACTCTTCGGTGATATATAGTAATTACTAATTCTTACAGGGTAATCCGTGGAGCCAAAGACTCCACGGATATTTCAGAAAGTCCCAAAGGGAAGCGACTAACGGCTGACGGACTGAGTCCGGGCCTGGTCGCGCTCTGCACCTTCGGCAAGGTCATCCAACTCGTTCTGAACGTCCTCAACCCACTTGGGATTGACACCCTCCAACTGGGGAGCGGCCTTCGCCATCAGAGAATCAAACACTTCCTTGCGGCCCTCGGGCGTGTCCTGACCGGCAGCAAACTCGTTCAGGGTCTTATACTGCTCCGGCGTGAATGCCTTGGCATTCTTGTCGGTGGCACGCTCAACAACGGCCTTGACAGCGGCATCCTCGGTAACGGCAACGGCTGTTGCGATACCCAGAACAGCCTTGACCTTGTTGCCCAGCTCACGGTTGGCCATCAGCACCTGCTCCTTAGTAGCGAAGCCCTCACGGACGGCAGTGGACTCGTTCTTGGACAACAGCCCGCGAACCTCCATGCCGTTGACGACACCGTTCAGCCATACGCGATCGGGATCCTTGCTCGGTGCCCAGCGGAGCTTGTCAACCTTCGCACCCTCGGGCAGCTTGTAGTTATCCCACTTGACAGCCTTTGCGGCATTGGTCTTCTCGGACTTGGCCTGACGCTGGGCCATCACACGCTGCTCAACACGGGCAGCGATGGCAGCCAGGGTAAGAGGCGCACCAAGGGACTTGACCTTTCCGTCCTTGTCAAGGTGAACCTCGGCACGGTGACGGAGCATAGCCATCTCCTCAGAATTCAGGAGACCGTAGAAACGGGAATCCTTGTCACCCTTGGTACCGAAGGACATCTGGTAAGAACCGGCGAGATGCTTGTTCTCCTCCTTCAGGTCACTCTCCTTCAGCTTCTCGATGATGATATAGTTCACGGGACGGTCGTTGATGACTACGTCCTTCTTGTGGTAGGCAGCATCATCGACGTGCATCGGGAATGCCACACGAGCGGCATAGTCGAGAGCCTTTTCACTAAAGACACCTCCGAGACGCTGGAACTCAGCAGTCTGGGCGGGCGTGAGAGCGCGGTGCATCAGGGGCTGCATTCCTTTACGCTTCTCCTCGGCGGTCTTACCGTCGGGATTGAGCTTGCCATAGCTGGCTTTAACCATTGCCGCACCCTTGTCCTGATAGACACCCACGCTGTCGAGGGTACGACCCTCGGTGGTCTGGATAGCGACATGGGCCTTCTTGGCCTCCTGAGCTGCAGGGACTTCCTGCTTAACCTCGGCAGCAGCACCTGCTGCCTCTTCAATCTTCTTCTTTGTCATAATTGGATCCTCCAAATTAAATGAGACAATAAAAAACTAACACTTGGAAAGCGGGCATACATCCCGGATTCACCAAGGGCAAAATTAGGAGAATAAGACAGGAAATCAAAAACCGTCGTTTTTAATCTCTTGATTTAACATATTCAAGACGCATCAGGTCTTAAACACGTCAAATCAAGAGCATTACAGAGGAAAACACGCAACAAATACATGTTTTCCTACTAATATTTTTTTTACATATAAGGACGGATATCGCCCTTGTACCATTCTACATAACAACTCAACTTTAGACAATACCTGCCATTAATGCAGTTCCGAAGCTGCGGACAACCGACACAGACATGTACAGAAGGATTTTTCATCAGCGAATACCCCTGATACGGTCTTCCTCCTGTTCCTGCTCCTGCTGGCGTGATATCTCACGCTCATAGTTCTGGGCAGTCCAACCGCCCTGCTCATCATAACTCCTCAATGCGGAGTTACAAAGGGTATTCAAGGGAATCACCCCCTTATGATAGGCATCAATAACCTGATCCTCATTGATGGTCAGCACCAAATGCCGACCGTCAATCTCTGCCAGGATGGTGTTACCTTTTATCTCGGGATTCTTGATGCGCGGATTAAGCGGCTCATCCTCATACCGCCTGTATGTCGGCTTGATCTGGGCCTGACTCCTGTCACGCCCATGGACTGCATCGTTGGCATTGGAAAGCAGCAGCATTCCGCCAAAGGCCATCAGCAACAGCTTCAAAAGAGGATGGGATCTCTTGTTGACAAACATACCGGCCATCAGTAAGCCCAGAGGCAACAGGTTATCTTCCATACGGAAGTTCTTAATCTTGCCAGTAAACAGTCCAGCAGTAAGTTCCGGCAACATGGACAGGGTCTCGCCAAGTCCGGAACCTAAACCGGACAGTCCACCTAACCCAAGCTGATCAAAGAAACTATTCCATCCCTGCATATTCTGCTGGGTTGGCTGAACAATTTGCGACTGCTGACCTTGTTGCTGTGCTACTGATGTAGTCTGGGCGGTCTGGTATGTCTGACCATCACCACCCTGTACCATCACTGCCTGATGGATATTAGGATCCTGCTGCTGATCTTCAGATGTCTGCTCCAGGGAGGCATTTAGAGCCACCATATCCCTGTCCCACTGGTCCATGTCCTGCTGAAGACTGCTCTTGGACTCCTTGGCTGCAAGGCTTTCCTCCCTTGTGACCTTGAACTTCCTGTCTGCAGCGGTGGCATAGTCATACGCCCGCTGGGTGACTTCCTGCAAGGTCATCCTGCCTACTCCCTTGAAGACCTGATCAGTCTTCTTCTCATTCTGCATCTTGACAGCGACACTACGCCAGTTCTTGGCGTTCTTCTCCAACTCTTCCTGTGACATACTGGCCATCCAACCGGGAGGCTCATGTTCAGGAACATACGGGAGACCGTTCTTATGCAGTGAGGCACGGATATTCTGTAGGATGGGGGAGTCGGTGACATCACGGACTTTCTGCTGTTCATCGGACAGAAGTCCCATGGTACGAAGCTCTGCCTCGCCCTGGTCGAGACGCTGTTCCAGCCTCTCATTCTCCGTCGGGCCGTTCTTCTCATGGAAATAATTGGCTGCACGGGCATAGTCATACGCCCGCTGGGTGGCCTCCTTCAGGGTAAACTCCTGAGAACCTACCTTCATCCTTGTACGGCCCTTGGACTGCATCTCACTGGCAAGGGCGAGGAAATAACCCGCATTCTTGATGCAGGTTTCCTCGTTCATCTTGGTCTTCATCCAATTAGGGACGGTCTTCTGAGGCAGATAGGCCAACCCCTGCGCCTTCAAATTCTCTTTCATCAGTTCCAACGCCTTGGAACCGCTGGATTCTGAAAGAGTAACATAATCCCTGGTATCAGAAGCCACATGACTGTTATTAAATGGCATCTTCATCTTGTTCGTAAACTTGGAATTGAGATAGTCAACAACCTCTGATTCCTGTACCTTCACCTTACGACTTTCATCAGTAATACGGGACAAACCTTTTTCATCACCGCACATAAGTTTTGAAAACTCAGGATACAGATCCTTACGAGCGTTCTTATATTCGTCATAACTGCTATAGCCCCTGGCAGCAGCATCAAGGGCTGCAACACCACCAATAGCCAATTTGGAACCGCCTCCCAACATCAAAGTAGGGGAGTCTATCAAAAACGACAAAGCAGTACCTGTAATGCGCTCACCGGTAGAGGGATCGTACAGTTTATCAACCATCTCCTTAACCTGCACATCACTGGGAGAAGAATTGACATACATCTTACTCATTAAGCCAACAAGGGAATCGTCCAACCCTTTCTTAACGATATAATCCAAAGACGACTTGGGAACGTTACTCCTGGCCATCTGCTCAATCATCAAGTCACTGATACGTGTCTTGACAAGGTCACTGGCAAGGTCGCCACTGACAGAACGCTCGGAAAGTTCACGATACTTGGATTCACCGATTTTCTGTATGATCTTAATCTTCCAGGCTTGTTCAAGAATAAACATGTCATGCTGGACAGAAGGATCCTTGAAAATACGCTCGATGGCCATACCCATCATATCGTCAGTGGTCTTACTGCCCCATTCCGACATCTTGGCCCTCTGAAGAATGAAAAAACCACGGGCGTCTGGCATCGCAGAACCGGCACCGACAATAGGAGAAGTCTCACGCTCGATACGCATAAGCTCCTCTGATTTCTTCTGGTTGACTTCCTTAATGACACTGCTAAGCACGGAAGCCATATTCTCACTATAGTATTTCCGAAGACAGAAGTCAATCTCTGCCATCTGCTTCAAATTCTTATCTTCTGCCATATTGAAGAAATATTAATAACCCAATAACTGCTGACGCGTCTGTTCCATAGCCTTCTGACAGGCACCCATCTGCTTGGCAAAGAAACGGCTCAACCAGCCGTCCTTGGTAATAGTGTCATTAATAAAGGCAATGGCAAGCTGACGGGAAATTTCCTTTGAGGGTTCTCCCTTCTCACGGCCATTGAACCACGCCTTCGTCCACCAACGACGTCCCTCAGAATCTGGAAAGATGGAAACTTCACGCTGTATATCATAACTGTCAACCTTGACAGTCATGTCCTTCAAGGGGTCGACGATGCCTGATCTTGCGGAAACATCCTCAGCAAGTTTTTTTTTTGCGCATCATCCCATGACGGGACAAACAGATTATGACGACTACCCATAAACGCCAGGAAGTCACCTATCAACAAACTATGAACCTTACCGACAAACGGAGCCGAACGGGCAGTCAAACCAAGTGGATTGCCAAGATTCGGAACATCCTCAAAATAATAGCCCCTGTCAACAGACTGGCTGAAAACATTGCGAAGTGATGCCTCAAAACGCTCCGACGGACGGTAAGAACCAGCCGACAAAGCGGATATGTACTCCGGCAGATAGCGCAGCATCATCTCAACGATATACTGCTCATCCTTCTCATAACCAGTCTTCACAGGAATACCGAAATCCACAAACTGAGGATTTCCCTTTATACCCATCGAGGCTAACTGAAGGACGTTCATATAGACGATAGACAGTAAATCCGTCGGGTTAATCTCCTCTCCCTCATAGCGCACTCCAAGATGGAGAAACGGGCCGCTCTTAGCAACCTGCTGCCCAGCGGTAACAGGTGAACCATACGGGATATAAGCCTCGCTGATATGACCGTACTTAACCTCATATTTACCATAGCGGATAATAATATAGTTATCGTGGACAGGATCGTTTCCAAGACCTACCACGGTGCCAGAAGCCATTGCAAACAATGGCTTGTCAGGACAAACAAAATCCATACCGCTATGATGAAACTCAACACCCGTCATCGGATGAATCTGAGTACCATAGTCAAGGCTTATCTCAACATCGTCCGTCGGATTACCGCTGAACGGCATCATGAAACCGCTGGGAGACTCCAGAAATTTCTCACGATTGGCGGTCTTTGCATCCTTCACCTGACCGCCCTGGCTGTTATTATTCTCACTCATAATCAAAACAATAATTCGGTTAAACTAAACAGTACGCATTACCGTCGTGCTGTTATCCTGACGCTGCTGACGCTCATACTGCTGCATCTGCTGTTCATAGTTGTCCTGCAGACGCGACTGGAACTGGCCGGGAGAAACGGACGGCAACATAGCCTGCTGGGGCTGACTGCTGCCCTTGGCAAGACTGCGGAAGGCATAGCCTCCCATCACGCCACCGATAACCTTGGACAAAATACCACCACCGAGACCGCCGAACAACATATAGGCTCCTGCCAGCAAACCGGCAAGGGCAATATTGTTGGAACCTCCACCGGTAAAACCATTGACAAGATTAGACAGTGAACTGCCTATACCGTCTAACATAGAACCTCCCTGCGTTCCCATCTGTGCACCCTGCGGGTAGGACTGCGGGAAATAGCCATGCTGCATGGCTGCCTGATAAATGGCTGCCTGCTGGGCCTGAACCTGCTCCGATAACATCTGATGCTGTCCAGAAGGACCAAAATGCTGATCAACCATAGCGGTAAGACCCTCTTGAATAGTACTGGCCATCTCACGGGTATTGTCAACACCACCCTTGACAAGACCACCAGCATAGGCAAGGGCATTGCCGGCTCCGTCAACGGTATTGCCGATAACATCACGGGTAGCGGCAAAAGTGCCTTGCCCGCCAATTTCGTCAACAACTATTTCGCCGAAAGACTGGTCAGCAGCATCCTGTCCGGCAACTACCTTCTTAACAGTTCCACGAACACCCGTTCTGGAAAAATCCTCATCAAGTGCTGCATCCAAAGTGGACGTCGCAAGACTCTTTCCACCCCATACACCTTTAAGCGTCCTCCAATAAAGAGGCACTGCCAAAGGGGCTACAGCAGCAGCACCCACACCATACTTAACAGCAGCTTTAGCCAATCCCGGATTGGCAGCAACCATCTCACCCAATTTCGCAAATAAAGCACCACCTGCCATAATAAATACCCTTTCTATTTTTTAGTTATTAATAATTCAACTCTACAATAACACGAGCATTATGCAACTCTGTCTTTGGGGTCTGCTGGAAGCCTCCTGTGGCCATCGAACAGAGCCAGGCCCTGTTGGGCATGTCTTTGCTGTCCTCTGTGCTGGTCCAGTACCAACAAGAACCGTTACGCGGCTCCTTTGAAATGAGATCTCCATCATGACCCAGGTCAATAAGCGTGCCGATGACATGATTGACGGCATCCACACGCATAAACAGCAGCTTCGCCTCTGCATAGCTGGGTATGAAGTCACTCTGCCCAAAAGTGTGGGAGTCGAAGACGGCATGCCCCAACGGCGAACCATTACCGGTCTTGTTGTTGATGGTGTTACGCATAGCGACACAATTGACATAGCCGTCAAAGGCTTTCTCGTCACCGCTGGTACCGAACTCCATACCAAGGGAGTCGGCAAAGGCGATATCGCGAATCTCAGGAAGCATCACGGCCATTGCCTTGTGCTTCTCATCCTCAATGGCAAAGATCACGCCGACGGCATGAACACAGTCGCGACTGATCGTATACTTGACTTTCTTCTCTGCTTCCAAAGCCTTGTACTCGCTAACCGTAAGATGCTGTGACTGGGTTTCCACATCAGTATAAACAAGCTGTGACTTGTAACCTTCAAGAGTCATCGTCCTGTGATCGTCGCACAGCACGTAGTCGTAGATGTCATGGCTGATAGGCTCATGTTCGTCGCATGATGCCAGCAACGGTAACGCGAGGGCTGCCAACAACAGTGCCGACAGGCTCTTTACCTTATTATATATTCTTGCTATCATAATCTCTATTCTTTATGGATTAATAACTACTGAGGGGGACCTTGAAGCCCAAAAGAACACCGGTACGGAATAGGTCACCACTCTTAGGAATGATGACATCCTCCTTTATCTGGAAGAAGAACTCCCATCCCCTATACATGGCGAAGGTATGCTCATAGCCAAAATGGATGCCAGCCACGAAGTCACTGAGGTCGGAACCGCCGCTGACTCCGATACGGAGATTTCCGTGGTTGTTACGACCACGGTTAACGCACGGCTTATAGGCAATTCCCAGATGCCAGGAGTTATAGCTGTGCCAGAAACTCTGCTTGGTGATATGACCGACATCGGGATCTTCCTCGTACTTGATGTGAAAGGCTCCGAAATACTCCCACGCATGATGATAGCGAGTAGTATGCTGGTAAGCCAGGGAGGCATCAAGACCACGCTCGTAGGCTGCACCTATACCGAGCATCAGGTGGTTCTCGTTCTGCTGGGCAGAAGCCCTGCCAGAGAAGAGAAACGTGAACAGGACGGCCAGAAGGCCGATAATCATGGCATCACCCCAGGGGTTTCTGCCTCCATAATGAAACTGTGTACTCATAACTGCTGTGTTTATTATTGAACTTCGGAATTTCTGATTAGTCCTCTTCCTGCAGGAGCCGGTCAAAGGAGTCGGCGGCAAGCACATCCTCATAGTCAATGGTCATCTGGATGTTCCTGCCGGAAATCTGACGCTCGGAAAGCTCGATGGTCAGCACTTTGTCATTGGGGAACGTCATCTTCTTCAGGACAACGACATTCCTGTAGCCATGACGGAAACTGCTGCTCTTGTCCAGCAACAGCACTGGTTCCAGGTTCACCACCTGATGGTTGGTGGCTTTCTGCTGCTTCTTGTCGCTGAGCTTGAAGCGCAACTCATCGATGTCAAATTTCAGGTTCGTCTTGTTCAGGACGCTGAAATCGATGAAGAAATAGTCACCAAGAGAATAGACATTGTTCAGACGCATGATCATACGATGCATCTTCGTCTTGACATTACGATACTTGGCAGGACTGTTCCATATACGCCTTGCAAAACGTACCATCTCATCGGTGGACATGCTGACAGCAGGATTATGGTAGTTGATACGCTCGGAGGGCTGCACCTCCTTGTCGGCAACGGCTTCCTCTATACGGCTGGTATAAACCAGCGCATACTGACTGCGGTAACGCTCCGTGACAATGGTGACGATAGCCAGCACCTCGCCGTCCTCATGCTCGCCTTCGGCAGGTTTCAGACGGACGGTATTGTCAATAGGCTTGTCACCAACAATCTTGTCCGTGGAAATATCCACCAGACGGACAGGCTCTGAAGCGGTGATGACTGTGGTCACGTTCTCATTGACCGTTAACTGCTCCATCTCCTGATAGGTGCTTTGGGCACTCAGTCCCAACACCGATGCGGCGCAAAACAAGACAGCGCCGATTCTCTTGCAAAATGTCGTGTTCATATTTCTATATTATTATATTAACATATTTATGAATATATACTAATGTCTATTTCCTGATACGCCTATACCTGTCCAGAGCGGACTGCTCTGGTGTCTTCTGCGGCTGGGCAGCGGCATCTGCTTCCTTCTTCGGGGCTTTCTGCTTCTGGTTCTTACCGTTCAGCAGGTATATCTGGGTACCGTACTTCAGACGTACCTTGTTCTTCTTGATGGCCTTGGCAATGGCATTGCTGGTCTTCTGATAGGCATTCTGAATAGCCTGACCGGCAAAATTGGTAAGCATATCACCGGCGCTAATGGTGGAACTGATGCCGCCCATGGACTGCTGGAAGGCACCGCCGACAACTTCCTTGGAGGTCTCACGGAACGAACTGCCTGGGACATAAAGGCCTTCCAGTCCGTCAAGATCATAGACGGAAAGGCTGACCTTCACAAGCTGGTCACCGGCCATGACGCTCTCAACCTTACCCTGGACGCGCTGCTTGCTGAAGCCGCTCATGGTGCAATACAGGTAGCTGCCCTTCTTCAGGGTGATACCGCTGACTTCGGCATCGTCCAGCAAACGGAGGCGCACACGGCTGCCGTCAACGACCTTGATCTCCTCATCAATGATGGCACGGAGCATCTTGCTCTCCTCTGCATTCTCACTGATGGTATTGAACTTCCCGGAGGCTCCCTTTCGCTTCTTTACGACGGTGTTGTCCTCGGCATCCTCGTCAAGGGTGCTGATAGCCTCACTCTCGGTGTCATAGAAACCGCCACGCTTCTTTTCCTTCTCTGCCTCCTGGGTGGCAGGGACGGTGTCATGCGGTTGCTCGCCATCTTCTGTCAATGCTCCATAGCGGCGACGGTACTCGGCAAGGACTCCTGCAGCAGAACTGCCACGGGCATTGCCAAGCTCACGCTCCAGTTCCTCATACATCTCCTTCTGACGGGCATTGTTACGCAACAGACGCTCCTCCTCAGAGGGAAGGTCACTGAACTCATCACCTGAACGGGCTGCCTTGCGGGCATCCTCACGGGCCTGCTGCTTCCTGCGCTCCTCTTCCTTCTTGGCGGCCTCGGCCTCGGCGGCACGCTGCTGCTCCTGTTCAAGCTGGCGCACCTGCTCCTCCAGCTGTGCCACCTCCTCGTCGGAATACTTGGAATCGTACTCCTCGAGTTTCGTGGAGTCACGACCGGCGACATTCACGGCGGACTCGTCCTTGATCTTGCCAAAGGACTTCAGCATGTTCTCACGCTTACTGCCGATCTCCTTGACATTGGCTCCGGGAAGGTTTGAGTTAAGATACTCCGTAGTCTGAAGACTACTGGGCTTCTCCTTGATCTCCGTATGGAAGATGTCTATAATCAGCCACCCCAGTCCAAGGAGCGGGAAATAGAGGATGGCGGGCAGCACGTATTTCGGCTGCTTGAAATTAATCTTCTTCATATCTGTCATTTATGATGGTTCAACCTGTTCTTGAAAAGCGAGTCCTGCATCTGCACGGAATAGCTGCTGCGCTGGGCATGGCCGACATGGCTGGCAAAACGATACACGTTACCGATGAAGAAAAACGTAATCAGCCCCAGCATGACAACAAAAAACATCTTCTTGTTATTCTCTGCAACACGGCAATACCAACGTCCCAGACGGGCAAGGCCAACGGCCTCTGCGAAACGCTTCCCCGTCTCCACCTCACGCTCATAGCGCTCACGGTATTTCGGATCATCCTTATCGGGCATCGGCTCACCGACAAATATCCTGCGGAATCCCTGTACGTTAAACATATATTCTCCGGTTTAAAATTAATATTGGGACTTCTGGCGCTGCTCGATATCCTTGTTCAGCAAGGTACGCCAGTTGGTAATCATCAGTCCATGAGGATTATTCTCGGTACGCGGCACACGGGTGAGCTTTCCTGCAGTGACAAGCTGACGGGTCAGGATGCTGGTTCTGCGCTCAATGCGCTGACGACCGTAATAGGTCCACTCCATCGTCTTCTTGTCAAAATTGATTGAGTCACAGAAGATACTGAAGACGCTGGACGTACCGAGGATGTTGTTATAGAAACCCTTCTCCTTCAGGGCATTGTACTGGGCAAGGCCGGTCTCATCAACGAGGTACATGGCCTTCTCCATCGTATAGTTGATGTATTTATCGTCAGGAGCCAGCGTGAAAAATAGATGGTGGAACATCTCCACATGACTCTTCGCCTCTACATCAAGCGTCTCCTCCATCGTCGTCTGCTGGACGAGAATGGGGACAGTACCGTCCAACACATACACTTTCTTGTGGGCATCATCGACCATGCCCTTAGCCACAAACAGACTCCCAAGGCTGATAACTATACAGCCAGTCATGAACAAGACGCTGACAATCAGCACCAGCTTGACCTTGTTCTCATAATTCTTCATTACACTCATATCGGTATATTTTTATTCGGTTATACTAACTTTGAAACGGCAGACATTCCGCTCTGCTTTACGCTGCTCGCGACACCCTCACCGAAGTTTCGGGTGGAGAAGGCGGTATCGCCTTCAGGAATCATCCAGGCGGCAAGGTCGGGAACAAGGTTCAGACACTTCATCGACACGACGCTGGCAACAAGCAGGTAACCGGCGGTCATCATCGCATGAGTCATGTACTGTGTCAGCGTGTCATCGCTGCTGGCGATGTTACTCAGGGTCTCAACCTGAATGTTCAACACAATATCGAACAGCAAGAGAACATAGAACCCGACGAAGTACAGCATCGCACCGTAGAAATGGACGGTGAGATAACGGGTGATCCACTTGGCCCACGCGCCCTCCCACTTGGGCAGAATGGAGAAGGCCCACATAAACGGTCCGAAGATGGTCAACATGCCCAGAAGGACCTGCTGGCAATAGATGGTGCCCCACCAGCCAATCCGGAAGATAGCAAGGCTCAGGAACATCACCAGCTTGTCTATCAGTACCGTGGCATTGGCGTAGCCGCTCAGGATATCCATCTGATGGACAATCTCCGTAGCCTTCTTCTCTGACTCGGCATCCTTAACCTCGTTGATAACGTCATCATGCTTCTTGTCAACGACGGCCTTGGCCGCCTCGTAGATGGCACGTTTGGATACAAGGGAATCATTGAGGGTGTCAAGGGGATCCTTCAGGCTGTTATAAGTGTCCTGCACCTGCAGGGCCTCTATCTCGTACATGTCGTGTGTCCATGAACCGATGGCGTTGGGGACATAGGCCAGGAAGTCAAGGACTCCCACGCCGGACGTACCGCCGGGGGTGGAGCCATACCAGAAAAACATCACGGCGGCAATGCCGAAGACCCTGAAAATCTTCAGGGGGTCAAAGGCCTCGCCCTTAACCATCATCTTATAAGCCATTCCAGCGGCCATGATGACGGCAAACAACGCTCCCAGCGTCATGCTGAACTGCATGATATACCAGAACGGACCGCCAGTGTCGGCACCGCCGGAGACCAGGAACTCGTTGGTACGGAAGATGACTTGGTCAATCTCCTCCTCAAAGAGGCTCATGCCGAACACCTGGTCAAGGGAGTCGGCAACCTCTGCCAGACTGCCGCTCTGGGCGGCAAGCATCACATTCGTAACTGCCATATATCTTCGATTTTATTTATAATACATTCAACACTAATTGGTACGGCTGGCAAGGATGAAGGCATTCTTCCATTTCTCATGAGCCGTAACGGCACAGGAACGGAAACGGCTGTGCACTGCACTGTCATTCTTGGAGGCCTCATAGTCCTCCCGCGCCTTTTTCTTGTAGCGCACATCCTTTAGGAAGGCCACAAGGACAAGCTCGGACTTCAGAATATCGGAATAGATGGCACTGTACTCGCGGGTACGGAGGCTATTGTCCTGATAGCTGTCCTGGACGGCCCTGACGGCACAAGTGAGTTTGTTATAGTCCATCTCAAATCGCTGGTAGTCCTCCATCGTACCGCCAAGGACGGTGATCTTCATGATAAGGCTCTTATAGCTGTCAAGACGCTTGCGAATCTTCGGCCCCTCGCTCTGCCATGCCACATCAAGCTCGCGGTCTGCTACCTTCAGGGCTTCCACCTTGGCACGGGCTACCAAGGCGGAGTCGATGGACTCCGCATCCGGTTCCTCACCCATCAGTATATGCTTCATCTCTGCACTGAGGATCGACTTGTTAGATAGGGTGGCATCACTCTGATAGCTCTTGTGAAACAGATTGTAATACCAAGCAGGCTGCAAAGACCCGGCTCCGGTCATACCTACAAGGAACTGATTCATGCGTTCATCGTCATGCGTTCCCTGTGCCTGGACGGACTGGGAATGCGTCAGTCCTGCCAAAAGCAGGAACAAAATGACTTGTATTCTGAAATCCTTCATCATAATCGTATTTTAAACTTTATAGTTATACTTTCATCTGTCAATTGCCTATACGGCTACCGTCCTGATAGGCCTGCATCCAGCGGCCAAGGGCCTCGGTACCGATCTCCATCGGGGAACGGGAGCGGTACACGGCCCGACGGAAGAACGGCCCCATACGGGCAAGGATATACGCACGGAGCTTCAGGTAGGCACCGCTGACAATCTGAACGATATGGTCAATACTGTCATTGATATTCTCCAATATGACAATGAGATTCTTGGTGGACATGGCAGTAAGGCCAAGGGCATTCGTCGCTCCCTGATAGACAAGGAGCTTACTTAACGACTTGACGAGTTCCTGAACATCGTCAACAATAGCAGCAACCATATGATCACCTATCTCCAGAATCAGGACATCGGAAGTCTCGATCTTTCCCTGACTCAGGCATTTCCTGTTGAAGTCTGCCATAAGGGTTCCCATGCCGGAGAGGCGGTCACTGACAGTCTCGGCACTCTTCTTAACATGAATGACAGTACAGGCACCGCTGATGACCAGATTAATCATATCAAAATAACGGTCATACTTGTCAAGAAGGTCATTGACGGTCTTATAGCCCTTGATGGTATCATTCGTCCAACTGTGCAAGATGGCATTGCCCTCCTCCACAGCAGCGCGGACAATCAACTCCGAACGGACATCCTTGTGATCCTTAATAAAGGCTTCGACTGATACATGATCGAAATTAAACAACTGAGCAGACAGCCTTACGGGTGCCAGCAGCAGGAAAGCAAGAAATATCAATAACCTTATATTCATATATTCTATTCTATTCTGATTAGACAACTATTTCCATTCTCCAGCCAACGCTGCAGAGCAGCTCCGGTACGGGAGGAACTGCGCCATCTGGGCACCCCAGAGAAGAAAGCTTTCTTATAATCCTCCAACACGGACTTCTGGGCGAGCAAGTTACGCTCTATGAAGGCAAGCTTGCCGTCAATTTGGCGAAGCCGCCATTCAATGAAGCGGGCAAGGGCCACGCGGTCGGACATCCACAGCAGATGGAAGGCTTCCTCGGGGGTGTCCTTCTCAGGAGGATCCTTCATTGAATAGGTCACATCAACCTGGCAACTGGGATATTCGCTCTGTATCTCACTACGCCTCTTGTTCACGGCATCGGCATTCTCCCTATCCGTGCCTGTCAACTGCAGGACATCAACAATGTCTGATGTGGTGTACTCTGAGACAAGCTTGTACTCGACACCAACAATGGCACGGTGGTAACGGATGAACCAGAACCAGGACTCACCGCGTTCCTCCTTGACCTCAGCGACAAACTTTACACCATTCTCCATACCCACAATATGACCATAGCGGGTATAGGTGTGGCCGGACCATGAACCGTCACCGTCCCAAGACAGACGAAAGTCCCTGGCAAGGTCGTTCTCCAGTGTGGGAATACGGTAGGGACCGTCAAGGTCCTCATTATAGTCAACGGCATATTCATCCAACACATTCTGGTAGGTGTTGATGGAGTCCTGAAGGCTGGCATTCCGATTCTCCAAACCACGGATGGACAGACGAAGATTGGATATCTGGGAATCCAGCCGCCGCTGACTGGCAGTATTGGTGGTGGTGTCCCTGATGGCCTGCAGGTCATCAATCTGTGACAGATAATTCTCAATGGTCTGCTCATTGCTCTCTATGTCGCTCTGAAACTTGTCCATCTTTGCCGTCAGACCGCTGGTGTCCTCTTCTTTCTTCGGTTGAATCATTCCAGGAGGATAGGCATACTTGTTCATCTGATCGGCATGATAGTGCTCGTTGACCTTGAAGTTAAAACCTCCACTGGCAAGCTCCACCTCGTCATTACAACTGACGGTGAACGAGGCCGTACCTGCATTACGGACGGTCTCCTCGGAGGCCAGCTGATAATAGTGCTTCTCGCCCTTGCCGATTTTGTAAGTACGGCGGTTGACAGGATCCTCATCTTCCTGATTCTTGTTCAATGACTCTATACGACGCTCAAACTCCTTGGTGAAGACAACCTCGTTGTTCACGCGTGAGTCGAACATATCCTCGTAAACCTCATGAGAAAGTGAACTTGGCTTAGGATGACGCTTCACGACAGTGGAATAGGCATATGCTATAAAACCGCCGTAATGCCATCCGATATTACGACTCTGGCAAAGAGAGTATTCGATGGTGTAATCATAAAGAGGGTCACTTCTGTTTAGCGAATTGACACGACTCTGTGACCAGCCTGTATAGGCATCGGTATTTTGCTTGACGGAAGCAAGATCGGAGGCGGTTGGGCTATAATCCCAACCAGATACATGAATCGGAGTCCAGCCATACAGTCTGTTCAGATAATCCCAATTATCAAGATTTGTATCAGGATAGTACTTAAAAACTACCTCTTCACCGGAAACGGGACCCGATTCCTCATAATAGATATACCAACGCTGGGTGTAGAACGTACCCTGTAGCTGATTCACATAATCCGTGATATAATTTCCGAGGTTGTAATCCGACAGGTTGAAGAGACGCTGGTAAGCCAGTGAGTCCTTCAGGTCTCCGATGACTCCTTCCATGATATTCTTCACGGCGGCACCGCTGGAAACTTCCCTGTATGCTTCCTCGAAGCGGTTGAAGAGGTCAGGGATGCTCTCAGGGCCTTTCTCGAAATACTTGTCAAAAAGCCCGGTGGCACGGCCACGGATATTCTCTCCACCGGCAACAGCGATATTCACGGGGGACACTTTATCGAAGAGAACCTTAAAGTCCTCACGGAAATCCTCCCATGACGGTGCCTGAATATTGGTGAGGTTGTCCCACATCTCCTCCCAGTTGACATTGCCAAGCTTGGAAAGGTCGAAATACTGCTTCAAGTCCGAATTGAGCGAGACGAACTTGACACCGGAGAAGGTCTTCTTACCGTTGGTGACAACAAGCTCGAACTGCATGCACAGGTTCATGGTGTCCTCACAGACACGGAACAGGTACGGACCCCAGTAGATGAATTTCTCGGGATAGTTAAGGAGTTCCTTACCGACACGGAGGATGCGGGGGATGATGCGTTTCTCCACCATGAAGAGGATAACCTTATAGTAATGGTTTTCCTCGGAGGAGAAGATACCGGCATCCTTGATGGCCCTACGCTCCAGGAACTTGGAAAGCCAGATACCGGCACTGGCCACCTCGGCAGAAGTGTAGTGATCAAGAATCTCAGAAAGACTATTGACATTCAGATTCTCGGCCTTGGCAAGGGCTTCATAGGCCGCTTCGGCCATCGTGGCTCCCTTGTAGTCATAGTCTACCTTCACGTAGGCTGCCACCGCTGATGTGAGCGGCAGCAAGGCAAGCAGCAATATGTAAAGCATCCTACGTAGCATATGACTATCTATTATTATATTTTCGTATATCCGTATTTCTGTATTTTCATACTTGTATGTTATGAATATTTCTTCTTCGGCGGGAGATTAAGCACCCGTCCTTCATCGTTCACGCGCTGGGCAAAGGCGAGGGTGGACTTGGCACCGCTGCGCTTGAAGTCTCGGACAAAGGCCTCGATGGCCTCCTGGATGGAGCAGTTCAATTCTCGCTTGTACAGTTTCAGGGCGACCTTCTCATCCTTGTTGGTGGTATAGGCCATATAGCACTCTATGGGTTCCTCTACTCCGAAGACATCACCCTCCGGCCCACGGCGGATGAACACTTCCTTGAAGGGGCTGCGGTTCTCCTTGTTGTCAAGGCGGTTGATGGTGAAGATCTTTTTACAGTCAATATCGGTCAGGGCAAGGGTGGACTTGATATCGGCGAACTTATCCTTGAACTTCGCCTGGTCGAGCAACATAAACACGTCGGAGTTGCTGATGATGGCTTCCTTGACGATAGGCGACGACACAACGTCCTGCAACTCCTGGGTGACAACGCCGACCATGGCCTTGTGCTTACGGGCGGTCTTATAGAGGTACTTGATGTACTCGGCCATGATAGGGGTGGCGATGGCCTTCCACGCCTCTTCGATGACCAGGCACTTACGGCAGTTCTTGATACGCATCTTCTGGGTGAACACGTCCATGATGATAAGCACGATAATCGGAAAAAGCACAGGATCATCCTTTACCTTGTCGATCTCGAAGACGATAAACCGCTCATCGAAAAGGGACTGGTCCATGTCGTTGTTCAGGGTGTACTCCATCTCACCACCTCTGTAGAACGGCTTCAGGATGGTCTTGAACTCATGGATGTTGAAGTTGACCTTATCCTGTCTGGTGATCTGGGGAATGCGCTCCATGGCGAAGTCATAGAAGCTGTTGAAATTCAGTTCGGTGACGGTCATCTTCTTCTTCTGGACTTCCATCTTGTCGATGTCCTGCTCTATCTTCTGGTAGAACTTGCCCTCGATAAGGGCAGGGGTGAGACGCTGCAACTGGTTACGGGCAGCGGTCTTCTCGCCGTCGGTGGTGGCAACATCGTCAATCCTGGCCTGAAGCTTCTCGGCAACATGGACGTCGCGCTCATAGCGCTCTCGGTCCTCGTCGGTGATATTATACACACCACCGCCGTTATGCTTCTCGAGTTCCTGCTGGAACTCCTCATACTCGCCGTTGATCTTGGCCTCCAGAAGCAATCGCTTGTGGATGTCCTGACGCTCATTCTTGGTGAAGCCCTGGAAAGGGGTGAAATACTCGTTGTAGTACTCTACAATGACCTGGCTGATAATGGTGGACTCAATCTTCGTGGGGGCTTCGTTGCCCTTGAAGATGAGCATGATGAGCGACATCAGGAAGTTCTTCTTCTCTGTGAAGTTTTGGGTGTACTCCTTCTCGGTGACCTTGAAGGGGTTCATGCTGATGGGACGCTCCTTGCTGTAGGAGATATAGGTACCGCCAAAATACTCGTTCATTCCCTCATAGGAGTCGCCGGTATCGACGATGACCATGTCGGTGTCCTGCTCGTAGAGCTGACGACAGACGGTGTTCATGAAGAACGACTTGCCGCTGCCTGAAGGACCGAGGACGAAGAAATTCATGTTGGTGGTGTACTGCTTGGAACCGGTCATACCGGTGATGTCGATGGCCATGGGAACACCCTGACGGTCGGTATAGTAACACTTAAGCGGGGTATCGTCACCCGTGGTCTGGTGCTCCTTGTACAGGAGGCACAGGGCAGCGTCGCTCAGCGTGAGGAATCGGTCATACTCGGGATTGAGCTGGAAGGAGTTTCCAGGAAAACTACCGACAAACAGTTCCAGCTGGTTATAGGCACGGTGGGATATGTGGATGGACTGGCGTCCAAGAATGTTCTCAATGATGTTGGTCACCTTCTGGGTGTCAGCCTCCATGGGCATGGTGACGACAAGGCTGTAATGGGCATAGACAAACATCTTGCCCTCGCGCTCGACGACATTCTGGACTTTCTGGATGTCCTCGACGGCAATGGCATTGCTGGGGTTGGGAATACTGGCGTGACGGTTCTTCTTCTTCTCCAGGGCATTCTTCTCCTTCTGCTGGGGAGGCATGAAAATAACCTGATTATAGACGATGCTGGTGGCATCGGGGATGCTGTCGATCTCTCCCATGATATCGACGGGCATCGGGGAGTTGTTGACAATCATGTCCATATAGGGACGGAGGGTGCCGGGCAGACCGACATCATCCACGTCCAGGAGGGAAAAAACTCTGATCTTGCGGTCACCCATCAGGATCTCGTCGGAGTCGACCTTGAAGTTGGTCATCGAGAAGGGGGTGCTGTCAAACTCCTGGGCAAAGAAGCGGTCGGCATACTCACGGATCTCCTCGGAAGAGAGGAAGCGAACACCGTCGATATTGCTGGCACGGAGGATGTCATAGACCTTGCGGACTTTCATCGTGAAGTCACGCCACTTGGATTCGTCAAAACTCATGAAGCCGGACTTCTTCTGCTCCTGGGTGATGATGAGATAGGTGTCACAGGTGACATAGGAACGTCCGTCGAAATGACGGAAATAGGCATCGGAAAGGAAATTGCCAGAGCCGCCGTCACGGCTGGCAACATCGGCCATATCGAAACGGCGACGGACAAACACGTCCTGCTTCTGCAGGCAGTAGCCCTCGCCAAGGGTCTTGACGATGGTGTCCATCATGTTCGTGAACTCGTAGTAGCTGTCAGTGTCGGCACTGAACTTGCCGACGGGATTGCGGAGGGTGATGACAGCAGAAAAATCTCCCTTACGGGTGTAGACGACTCCCATGGCATCGACATCCTCGATGTTGTAGTAAATATGCTCAAAGGCTTTAGGACGCTTGAAGCCTGTACCGAAGGACATGACGGCAATGGCCATGCCGAAAAGCACGGAACAGAGGATCAATATGACAAAAAACGTAAACATCCTACTATCTTCAATTTATACAATATTATCTTATGTCACGACGCTCCTTGTACATCAGGCACAGGGCGGCATCGCTCAACATCAGGAAACGGTCGTAGTCCGGACTCAGCGTGAAGCTGTTGCCAGGGAAACTGCACACAAACAGTTCTGGCTGGTTGTAGGCCTGACGGCTGATACGGACGGACTGCCGGGCGAAAATATCCTCTATCTTACGAGTGACCGCATCTGGATCCGTATTCTCCTGCATACAGACAACAAGGCCGTAATGGCCATGGACGAGAAGCCTGTCCTCGTCTTCGATGACCTGCTGCACCCTGCGGATGGCATCGACAGCGATATCCGTATTGGGGGTGGGGATAGATGACAAACGAGTGGCCTTCTTCTCAAGGGCGTTCCTCTCCTTCTGCTGGGAAGGGATAAACAGCACCTGGTTATAGACAATGCTCCGGACACCGGGAACGGCATCAAGGGCTGAGACGATGTCAACGGGCAGTTTACGACCGTCAACATCCTGAAGCATTGAAGGCTGGAGCATACTGGGAAGACCGACATGGTCTATGCCCAAGAGACTCAGGAGCCTGACGGTCTTCTCACCCATCCTGATCTCTCCGCCACCAACACTGAAACCGCTCATGGATACATGACCGACACTGAAATCCTGCACATAGAAACGGTCGACATACTCGCGAATCTGTGCGGATGAGAGGAACTGCACGCCGGTACAGCCGGAGGACCTGGCACTGAGGGTCTGATAGACCTTGTGAATCTTCTGCTGGAAATCCTTCCAGCGGGCAGCATCATAGCTTAGGATGCCGGTCTTCCTCTGCTCCTGGGTGATAAACAGAAAGGTGTCACAAGGGGCAAAGGAACGGCCCTTACGGGCAAGGATATCCTGCTTCTGGATGCAGTAGCCGTCGCCGAGATCCCTGATGATGCCTTCCATCAGCTTCACGAAACGCTGATAGCCGTCCTCACTGGAACGGTACCTGACAACAGGATTGCGGAAGGTGATGGCAGCCGTACAGTCGCCCTTGCGGGTATAGACGACTCCCAAGCCGTCAATATCCTCCATACTGTAATAGATATGGTCGAAAATCCTGGCACGCTTCACACCCGTACCGAAGGACATGACGGCAATGGCCATGCCAAGAAGCACAGAGCAGAAGACCAATATGACAAGAACGACATACATGACTCAATATATTACTTGCTATACATGATACGGCGGGTGAAGGAATAGATGAAGATTCCTCTGTCATCCTTCTTGCTGTGAAGGCCCTTGTGCTGCTTGATGAAAATCAAAGCGGCACCGACGGCCAGCGACAACACGGCGGTAAGGGCACCGACAAGGAACCCGACGGCGATATACATCACCAGAAAGCCGATCAGGGCACCGCCAACGGCACCTGCGGCCCAGTAGACATAACGGCCCTTGAAACCCATGACCTCCAAGGGGCGCTGAAGCCCCTTGAAGACCGGGTATTCGGGATAGAGCTGTTCCTCACTGTTCATCCTGCGTGTCTCTAAAAGTACAACTGATTACTCACCGTTGTAGCCGAAGAAGGCGGGCAGGGCAGTAGCGGCGGCAATGAGGAAGATACAAGCGCCGACGATCATCATGATCGACTTCTTGACATCCTGCTCCTCGTTGTTCATCTTCACATAGACGGAGATACCACCACCAATGGCGACGATGGCCGCAATGGCATAGATGACCTTGCGGACAGGATCGATGTAGGCCGCGATGTTGGTAGTCACCTCATCAAGGGCAGCTGTACCGGTCTGCATGTCAACGCCACCGCCACCCTGGGCGAGCATGACACCGAAACCGGCGAAGAACATTACAAGAAGACAGGCGAAGCGCTGGCTACGCATGAACTTCCCTACACTGGCTGCAAGACGGTTGCAGCTCTGCAGGCCAACCTGCACGTTCTGAAAAAGAAATCTTTTCATACTGTTTACTAAAAAATTAAAATTAAAAACTTACATTTATCTGGTTCACCAGAGGTCTTACCATAGCGGCGTACTGCCGCCAGCACCGAAGAAGGCAGGGAGGACCCAGACGGCGCTGAAGAGGAAGAGTATCGCACCGAGGAGCATCATCACGCTCTTCAGGAACCCCTCGTCACCAGTCTGGAGCTTGATGTAGATGGTGGTGGCACTGTAGATGGCCAGGACAGCGGCTGTGGCGTAGATGATGCCGATAACGGAATAGCCAATGGGCATGATCCAGTCGGTATTCATCACATACAGCTCCTGGGCGCCCTTGGAGTAATCGGGGACTCCGGCATCGGCAAGGACGGGCAGGACGGCAAAAACCGCCAGCAGGAGCGTCAGCAGACACTTACAGAAGATCTTCATCCTTTCCATGGCCATAGCGATTAATACCTGAGAACTTCACGGTGGACGCGGGTCTCTGCCTCCATCGGCTCGTTCATCACCACAAGCATTCCAAGACTGTCATACTCTTCCTCGTAGGAGGGTACGATGGTGGGCAGGTCATCCTGAATCTGCTTCAGGCGGTTGTAGGCACTGTCATCATCCTTGTCACCCCCGCTATTGGCGTTACCGGCAGACGAATCTTCGGCATCACCGGTGGTAATGTCGATATCCTCGTCATGGTACCCTCCATCGTCATCAGAAGGCGGGGCATCAAACAGGTCGTCGCCAGCGGAAGAATCTTCTTCCTCCTGGCCGGGAACTTCCTCGGTGACGGTGAATGTCCCGTCAGTGTTCTCATGAACCCTGCGGGAGACTTCATGAGTCTCTTCGGGACTCTCGAATTCCTCAACATCATTCTTCTTCTGACCCTTCACGCCATACTGGTCATAGGCCAGCATGACACCGTAGTACACGACGTAGATGACGGTCAGCACGATCACGAATATTCCAAATGCACTCATATCTGCTTTGCGTTTTAAAACAGTGCAAAGAAACGCCTTTTAAGGCGGGAAACGGATTTCGCCAAAAACAATCTCTTGATTTAACACATTCAAGACGCATCAAGTCTTAAATCGCTCGAATCAAGACATTTACACGTTTTTTACGGTTTTGAAGGTTCAAAAAGCAAGACTTGGCGAAAAAGCCGAAAACACGGGCTGACCAGCTCGCCAGACACAAAAAAAAGGCTGTCACGGACGGCAAGAAAACCATCCGGGACAGCCACTAAAAACCATTACGGAAACAAACATTATATTATACACGCACACGCGCACATAAGGGACTCCATAGCATCAGACACGGCAAAGGGCTGATATCATCCTGTAGGCAAGTCCTTGCTGCTCTGACAACAAAGTCGTCGGAACACCCGGACACACCTGCAGGAACATGGGCGATGACACATACTCCACATGCTGGAGTACACAGCAGGGTATCTACGACAAAGCTCCGAACCTTCAGCAGTGTACTCCAGCATGCGAAGCAAAAGTCATCCGGGAAGCCCATGTGGTGATTCAACCCTTTTTGCCGACAATACTTGTGTATTCCAAATAGCATCTATATGGAATAATTACATATATTATTTACCTCATAAATAACGAATCACAAACATCAAACTCATGAGTATCATTCCACGAACATATGAGACATTACTGAATAGAGAATATTCCATATAGATTCTATATGGAAGAAACTGTTACTTTCGGTGGGTGGTGTGAAAATCATTGTCACTGTCCTCGCTCTATGTCGGACATCGGGCCGACACCCCTATAACGCCGTTTTACCTTGCAAAGGTAGGGTGAACACGGGATTAATGCAAGTACCGCTTCACTATTTCCTGAAAAATGTCACGGCAGCCTTCCGCAGATTCCTTACGCAATCTGGGTATTCCGTGAAATTTTGCAGAAAATTCCTTGCCTTAATACCCTCCGGAGGGTTCACGCCTTGGAACCTGCAAGTAAAATGGCTATAAGGGTGACGGACATACCGATGAATAAAAAAAATATCGCGGGACACAATGAGACTTGAATAAAAGTAATTGGCTCAGGGACTCAGAAAACCCGATAAATTCAAAAACAGGGTGTAGTAATTGAAATGTGGAGTGTCGCCCACAGCAAAAGGGAGATAAGGCAGACGTTAAAGCAAACCCTCCTCACACCCATTTTTTAACAAAAACCGGAGGCGGCGGGATAGAAACAGCCATAAGACGTATGAACAATACAAATGACATTCCGGCGGAAATCCGCTACATCGTTCCCTTCGTAGGATGGATGGAGAGACACCCCATTCTGATGAACATCATCTTCATCATCGAGGCTATTGCAGTAGCTCTGACGATATTTTTCTATGACTTCTCTACCAATATCTAATTCTTTCCTGCCGTATGGATAAGCAAGTAAACTATCAGGCAATGGCGGTCTATGCAACCGCTTGTGAGCAGAATTTCAAGGCAGTACTCTCTGAGACTGGGTACAAGCCGCAGTACACGTTCTATGCCGACCTGTCAAGGGCTGAGTACATGGGTGAGGATGCCATCAACGAGACTGTGAAGTTGGTGGTCAAGAACTGGATCGACAACATCAAGGCCATCACGGAGTTTGCCATGTCTGTGAATCACAAGGCATGGGAAATGTATGCCAGACAGAACCAGAGGCTCACACAGCTCTATTCGAGTCTGTACCACCGTGTGTGCGTCCGCGTGGAACAGCATTATGCAGAGGACACGGAGAAATTGGACTACTTCTATAGCACCCTTGACTAAGGGTGCTATAGGGACGGCAACATAACGAATATATGATAATAAGATAATACAACAGGAATATGGTTGATGTTGATACAGGACAGGTAGCAAGTGCAGCGGAAAGGGAACGCAAGAGACTGCAGCGCATACGCAGGGAGGAAGACCAGAAGGTCATAACCCTACGCAGGATGATACGCATCCAGAGAAACAGAATAGAGGCTAACGATCTTTTGCATGAGAATGGGGACGGTGAGGTGGAGAAAGATGCCAGAAGGCAGATTGTATCACTGAAACGACGGCTTTTCCGCAGGATAAGGGAAATAGCATAGGCAACAAAGGACAGAAGGTAACGGGGAGTCCAACCAACTCCCCACAAATAATGACAGACATGATATCAGTAAGGAAGACTATCAGCAGTGAGGATAGCATCATCGAACGGCTTCAGAAGGCTATCAGGGAAAACGACGCAGAGGAACTGGCCACGCTTCTACGCTTCGCACCGGAATTTGACCGTAACCTGGCACTGAACCTACGAACATACGAGGCGGCAAGGATGTGTGGCTATGACCCAGAGGTCAAATTCGACCGTAGCGGATGGCTGAGGGAAAATGTCGTAAAGGGAAAGTGTGAGCAGATAAAGCATGAGGGAAAGAACTTCTCCATCGTGATCTCAGTGCTGCAGCATCCCAACGGCAAGTGGATAACAGGACATGAGGTGATTTTTCCAACGTCGGGGTCATCGGCAGGGACGAGCATATTCTGTGACCAGTATGACAGCCGAACGGAGGCGATGAAGGCAGAGATAGACAGCCTGATCGCCTATGTCGAGACGGAAAAGGAGGAAAGAGGGCACAAGGAGGCGGCAGCCGTACTCAGACGACAGCGGGCAAGTCTCTGCCAGCTGAGCCTATTCTAAGAATTAAGGAATATCATCATATAAAAGGTTAAAACTATGGCATACATGAAAGAAATGAAATTCGAGGAGTTCTTGGCTCTGGAGAGCGTCAAGGCAATGGATCCATTCAGCAGAAACTTCGCAATCAGTGAGGTAGAGGAACTGATGCACGACGGATGTACCGCATTTGAGAAACACGGATGCTTCACTCCCCATAACCTCTATGAGAACGTTCTGGCAATCTGCAAGGAACTGGACTTTAAGATAAGTGAACACATCAAGGAATGGAGGGTACACAGGGGAGGCAGCGGCGAGACGGTTTTCATCGCCTTCACGGATGCCATCACTCCATCCTGGAGCGCAAGAGACCAGTATCAACCCGTCTCTTTTAATCAGTAAGAATCACATAACAAAGGATCATCATATATGAACAGAAAGGAAAACAATCAAAGTGAGCATGGTTCACACCTGGCAGGTATGTGCTATGTCTATGCCAAAATGAAATGGATGCGCTCCTTCAAGGCGTTCGACCTCGAAGGGTTCTTCGCAGGAAACCTTATTCATGCGTCACTTCTGGAAGACAACGAGGAAAACAGAAAGAATCTGCAACGGCTGGCCGACGGCAACAGCAGCGCAGGATGGCAGTTCCAGCTTCGTACTCCCTCAAACGGAAAGGTACAGTTTGAAACAACTCTGGCAGCATAGGCATGAAGAAGGAAAGAATAACATACATCAAGAGATGCCTGAACCTTGCCTGCTTGCACCGTAACGGGTGTGAGCATGGCAAGGCGCATCAGCGTTTCCAACAGCAATTCCCGCAAGGGATCAAGGAAATCCCACTGGACATGACAGGCAGCTTCAGGGCCATATATCCGGTGGCCTACGGGTGTCCGAGACATACCATGACAAGGGAAGAAATCATCCGTTTGCAGGGTAATTAAAATAATTATATTTTCAAATATACGAAAATACAAAAATAATTGCGAAATTATTTGGTAGTCTCATTTATTTTCACTACCTTTGCAGACGGATATACAAATATACGATAATATTATAATATAAATATAAGATAATAGAGTAACAAACCTTTTAACGCAGAAGAATTATGAAAGTAGCTAACATCGCGCTTTTCAAGCGCTTCCTTACAGAGCATGGTGTTAACACCATTTTCAAGGGATTGTATAACCAGTACCACTTTGAGGAAAACCCGGAGGGCGTGGAGGACTATCTGAAACAGGTGGACTGCCAGAACGTCATCCTCACGGCATTCAAGTTCCCGAAGACAATGGATAACTACAGGTTTGGACAGGACTACTGGACGGGCATGGCCGTCAAGTGGGAGACTCTGGTAGGAAAGATGACAAAGGAGGGATATTACAACACCTTTCATAAGGCTGTGGAACGCTACCAGAGAGAGGCGGAAACACCACTCGAACGATTCAACAAGGGTCTGCGTGATATCATAAAGAAAAGATGGCAGGAACAGATGCAGGAAGAAGAAAAGAAACAGCAGCCTGAAACGGTAAAGATACCGACTGCCCATGAAAAAACAGTGATAACCGAATCCGGAGCGGTACAGTCGCCAGGACTGAGGGACTTCGGATCCTTCGAGTATTTCGACCTGTCAAAGAAATCATCCCCGAAAATGCAGGAGGACGAGTTTTCCATCAGTTCCAAGAAGGGAAGCTACAAACTGACGTTCAACAAGCGGGTGACGGAACAGATATCAATGGCCGGTCTGAAGAACTTCCGTATCGGACAGGACAAAATAACAGGGGAGGTGAGGATCCTCTTCGGAAACTTCGAGGACGGCATGGAGTTCACGATCTCCAAGTCCACAAACCTCACCATCGCCAACAAGAGCCTGGTGGGAATACTCACGAATGTGTTCGGGCTGAAAGAGGCTCTGACGACGCTCTATCTGTCGAGGAATCTCGCCAACTCAAAGGACTATATCGTGTTCAGAATCACCAAGGAGAGACAATAGGTAAAATAAATAAGAAAATAGTATACGACTATGACAGTATCAGAGAATATCACCAAGGGAATGGAGGTTATCAGTGCAAAGGAACAGGTTCCGGAAAACTGCCTGCTGTGCGGATTCTGTGACCTCTATCGTTCAGACAAACAGAAATGCTCTGCCAAGAGCATCTTCAGAAGCTGCCCGGCAGGAAAGGGGAATATCGTCGTCAAGGCAAAGCTGCTGGGATCGAGGATAGAGTTCCACCATGCCTACTGCAGGGCACTGAATGCCTCCGTACTGATTGCCCTCTGGAACTATACACAGGAGCATATAGACACTCTGGAGGGTGCTGCTGACTATCTGTGCGACATGGAAAACTGCCGTAAGGGGGAGGTGCTTCAACATACTCCGTCGGTGGAATACCTGAGACTGGGCGCAGGGTTTCAGACGGAGGTTGAAAGGGGATGGAAGTGCCTGCTGACTTACCAGATACAGAAGCGTACTATTGACAATAAATGGTGGGCACACAAGCCGGACGGACTCCAGCATGCAACCAACACGTTCGGCAACCCCAAGGCCAAGGTGGCTCCGGAAGAGTTGCGCCCGCAGGACGAAATACCCAGAAACCGCCTTATACACTATATCGTCAAGGACTACCGCCGTATGTATAATAACTACGATGTCATTCTGACAAAGGGCAAAGAACAGGACGCGGAAATCAAGAAGATGCAGAAAGAAATGCAGGAGGCGCAGCGGGACTGGAACAAGGAGCGAGATAAATACAAAAAGATCATTACGGATTTACAGAACAGCCGCAAGGCAGTCGTAGACGCAGTTACCGATGACCTGCAGGCACAGGTGAAGGAACTGCAACGCCAGAACCGTCATCTGGCAGAGGCGATCATCAAGTCCACAAAGACCGAAGGGCCTGTGCGGGTCGTGAAACTGACAGCGGATATGGCCTCTCCTGCAGAACGGGAGTGGATGAAACGGGCAGCGAAGCAGCTTGACAAGGCTTCTAACGACCTCTCTACAGCCAAGGAGCGACTGGAGTCCTGCACGGAGGGAATCCAAAAAGCATTTGAAGAGGAAATCATAGCGGAGGACGTAAAGAAACTGTTGAAGAAATACACAAGCACGCTCTCCAAGATAGAGGCGGCCACCAACCATATCGGTGTGTTTTTTGAGAAAATCGAGGGTATCGAATTTGAATAGGAAAGGATTGGGCTATGCACAGTTGGACAGAAGATTTCGGGAAGTTCTACACGAACTCTATGGGATGGGATGCAAGGAAGAGAATCTGCGTCCGCTATAATGACAATACTACCGGCGAGGAAATGGTCGTTATGGCCATACGCCTTGCCAAGCGGTACAACTGCAAAATCGTGGGCAGGGTGGAGTTTACCCCGGAAGCGGTTGGCGGTACGGTGTCTTTCACGGTGGAATGCCATTCACTGACATACCACTATTTCTATGAGTACGGAAAAACATACACCCTACATAACTCTGAGGTAACGGAGAGAGACCTCCAGAAGTATGAGACACAGTTCGGCACAAGGACTTGTGCTGATCCGACATTCAATAAATCGTTCTGGTTCCTCGACAACTGGAACAACGAACACCATTCTTTCCCCTCACTAAAGAAGGCAAAGAAGGCAGCCCGGAAACAGGTTGGCAATTCTTGCTGCATCCATGAGACACTGCCATACGGACGCGGCTCCAAGATTGTGTGCTTTGCTCCTGCATCCGGACTCATGCCTCCCTGATAGCTTGAATAAAAACAAATTACACTCTTCAAACAATTTAATGTAATCTTATGTAAAAATCAATTAAATAAATAACAATATGGAAAAGAAGAAACAGACAACAGACCCGTTTGAGGTTGAACTACTCGATCTCTGGAATGAGGTGGGCGGTCAGATGGTCATCAAGTACCATATAGCAACCATTAAACCGGATAAGGGTGACCTCCAGCAGCTCCGCGACAAAGGTTTCAAGACCGACGTGATGGCATGTATCATGTCTTCATTTATCGGTCACGGCAAGAGCCAGGAAGAGACATTGACCTTCCTGGAGGAAGCTGCCGCCGCCGGTGCAGCACCCAGCGTTACCTTCGAGGCAAAGGAGGGCGAGGTCCTGAACATCAGGAGTCAGGAAGAGAACCCCATCCTCGATGGACTGGTGCAGGCCGTTGAGAACCAGCGAAAAGAAAATAGAAGAAGCACCAACGGTTGCTGAGAAACTGAAATGTAAAGATTGCGAAGGCTCCGGTAAGGTGGAATGGTATTATGATGACAAAGAGGGCTGCCAGCACACGGACACTTTCAAATGTCCGGTCTGCAAGGGGAAGGGATATGTTTCTGAGACAGGAAGGATGATTCCTGATCCAAGACAACTATTTTCTTTGGCAGACGGACTTATGGATACCGAATGCCTTGACAATATTGTCAAGGTCATGGACGTCTTTAAGGTGACGAAAGTCTGCATCCGGGCCTCTGACGAGTATAAGATAATGTTTACTATAGGTGATATTCAGGTTCTTAAAACCTATATAGTGAAAAGTGGGGAGGAACTGTGTTCCGGCAGCGTTATCCGTATTAAGTAATCCTGGTGGCAACAAAACTTCCATCTGCAAAAACATAGAAAACAATCAAATCTGAAAAATATGAAGATATTCAGACCAGAAAGGTATTACAAGACTATCCGCATTACTTTCTCAAAGAAAACTGACGGGAAACTGGTCAAAAGAGCCACGACAATCGTTGAGACAAACAAACGGGAGCTGGACTCACTCATCAAGAAGGTCTTTAGGGAAGAACTTCAGCGAGGAGAGGAAAAGGCCTTTGACTTCGTGAAGATGACGGTTCAGGTTATCATGTACTATCCTGGCGCACCCAGGAAAAAAGATGAATGGTCATACCGTCTGTACAGGACATCTGTGGATGCGGTTGAGAAACTTGAAAAAGCAGTGGATGACCTGCAGATTTAAACTCGAAATTTTGGCAATTCCAGATTTTCTTCGTAACTTTGCTGGGTCATAACAGTCATCCCCCTTCGGGGTGTCCTCGGGGAAACTGTTTTTGGACTGGGGTGTCCCCGGTTGAAAAGGGGTTGCCTATCGGTGACTTCCTTCCTCTTTTACGATAGGCTTAATTATTTTCGACTTATATATATTATCAGGGGGCAATTTCGACCGAATAGTTAAATATTCCATATAAACAGCATTTTTCTTTCAAATAATTTGCGTATATGGAACAAATATGTTACCTTTGCATCGTTCATTTAAACAAGCGTTCTATGAAGTATTCAGAATTTTACCGACTGATTGAACAGCACGGCTGGACAATCAAAGGGGGTAAGGGGCACTACAAATATGTGCATCCGGATTTTCCCTACTTCATACCAGTCGGCAGACACAAGACGCAGGAGATTCCGCCTGGAACCCTTGACGGAATGATGAAAGCTGCAGGTCTGAAGAAAAAGTAAAGAGCTTCACTGAAAGCTTCCCACCTCTTTCGGGAGGTGGGTTTAAATGGACAAACGAAACGTAAAGGAACAATGACATGAAGAGTATTACAGCGATTATCGAAAAAGGAAACGACGGTGGCTACAGTATCTATGCCGAGAACCAGGAGATACCCGTGTTTGGAAACGGACTGACGGAAGATGAAGCCCGTCAGGAGTTCGAGTCATGCCTGCATGAGCAAGCTGCTTATATGAAAGAAAGAACTGGGGAAACTCCCAAATGGTATGCGGATAAAATTCGTGTCGAATATAAGTATGATATGACAGCGTTCTTCCTTACATTCCCGTTCATAAACGTGACGGAATTTGCCAAGAGCGTCAATATCAATCCATCCTTGATGCGTAAGTATAAGAGTGGGCTCGTTAAGGCAGGTGCTAAACAAAAGGATCAGATTCAACATAAGTTTGACGATATACTAAACCGGCTAAGTATTGTAAAATTCTGAACTGGCAAGCTTTTTTAAATGAACGTCGGCCGGGGTTTGAACGCCTCGGCTATTTTTGTTTCCATAACTTCTTACAAGATAGTCAGCTCCAAATATAACTTTTAACCAAAACTTATCAAAACGTGTCTTGCTAATGTTAAATCAAGACTTTCTTTTTGACGGATTTTTCTTTTCCCATGGATAGCCATACCTTTGCCAGAAATATACCATCCTGATGGATTCAATCGAACTGAGCAAAGTGTATAACTGTGATTGTCTGGAATATATGCGAAACCTTCCAGACAAATTCTTTGATCTCGCTATAGCAGACCCACCTTATGGCATAGGAGCCAGCAGACCGTCAAAGAAACCAAGCCACATCGTCCAGAAGAACGGGACGGTCACGTCGGCATCGGTGACAGACTTCGGAAGGAAAGACTGGGATAATGAGATACCACCGCAAGAGTTCTTTGATGAACTGAGGCGCGTCAGCAAGAACCAAATTATCTGGGGTGCAAACTATTTCGGACTGCAGGGAGGCATGATAGTATGGGATAAGATAAACGGCAACAGCGATCAGTATGACTGTGAGATTGCCTATCAGAGCTTCAACAAGCGTACGGATCTTGTACATTACATGTGGAACGGTATGTTCCAAGGAAAATACTGTGGAAGGGACATCCGTCAGGCTGCCGTCCAACAGGGCAACAAGACGCTTAACGAGAAACGGATCCATCCCACACAGAAGCCCGTCATCCTGTACGAATGGCTCCTTAACAACTACGCCAGCAAGGGAGAAAGAATCTTCGACCCGATGATGGGCAGTCAGTCAAGCAGAATTGCAGCCTACGGCCTTGGCTTTGAATATTACGGATGCGAACTTGACAAGGAATACTACAATAAAGGAAACGAAAGGTTCTCATCAGAATGTTCTGTTCAAATAAATATGTTCAACAGTGCCAAACAGGCTATCCGTGACCGGATCGTTATGCCATATGCCCGTTCCTTTACACCTGAACAGGTTGGAATCCTAAGAGAATGCTGCAAGACTTTCAACCTCCCGGCAGAGAACCTGTTTTCCCTCTTGCTGGAAGAGGTTTCCAAGGAAACTGAAATAATAGGAAAACCTGATAAATGGATATCAGAAACAGGAAAGGAACTTGAAAAGATAGCATCCGGACAGGATATACAATGGATGCAAACAGGCTTACATAAATAACATAACATATAATAAATTTAAGGTATGGAATCATCAACAGAAACACGCAAAGAGCAGGGGAAAACTGCCATCAACAGCGAAAACAGACATAAATACGTAAACCCCGAATGGGACTGAATAACTATGAGAATCTACAGACTATTCAGAAACGTCAAACTGTCCATCGCCTTTGTTCTTGCTGTTGCGGCGGCAGTCAAAGTAAGCAAATATTTCCCTGCTGTAAAAGGGGAATACCTACCAGTCATCACGGAAAAACTGCATTCTTCAAAGAAGGAAGAGATGCAGACAACAGCACCAAAAAGAACACCGCAAAATGTCAGGTGGATGCGCACCATGGCACCGGAAGACAGACTGGATCGCCCGGAACAGATGCTATACCGTATGAATTATGCGGTATCGTACAACTGCCAGACCCTGAATCCCAACTGGGTACTATGGCGACTGACACGGGAACAGGCAGACGGCGCGGTTAAACGACCTGACTATGCCTTCCATGAGGATCCGGAGGTCCCTGTGCCAAGGGCAACCTTGGAAGACTACCGAGGCAGCAACTATGATCGTGGACATATGTGCCCGGCTGGTGATAACAAATGGGATTCGGACGCGATGTATGAATCATTCCTGATGACGAACATCTGTCCTCAGAACCAACAAATGAACAGCGGCCTGTGGAACCAGATAGAGATGTCCTGCCGGTACTGGGCAAAAAAATACGGATGCCTTTATATCGTCTGTGGTCCGATATTCCTCAGAGGCCAGCACCAGTCCATCGGACATAATGGCGTTCTGGTGCCGGAAGCATTCTTCAAGGTTGTCCTCTGTCTGGAAGGTGAACCGAAAGGAATCGGTTTTATCTGTAGAAATACAGATGGAAACAGAAAAAAAGACTATTACGTGAATACAATCACTCAGATTGAACGAATAACTGGCTATACGTTCTTCCCTGATCTTGAACAGAAAATATCTGTACAGGTCAAAGACCATGCAGACATAGAAGAGTGGTAACAACAAATAATCCGAAATAAGGACGTTAAAATTTGGTAGAATGAGAAAATTTGAATAACTTCGCAGCTTTATCCAAATATCTGATGACATTCGGGCGGGCTGTACCGCCTTAACATAAGGGTTTTCAACCACTTATGAAGAATCACCTGTAGGTAGCAATATTCACTTAGACTTTCTCCGACTCTCTTTCCTTGCTTCGCAAACAAGCCTTTTTAAGGCCAGTCGGCCAAAGTTCCTACGCCCTTGCCCCTTGGCATGATATCTGTAGAGGTTTCTCGTCCGGGCCATCCCGCTCCATAACTTGTAATAACTGATATCCTTATTTCGATAACCTTTGCCGAAAATGGCAAAACAAAGGTTTTCCATACACGGACGGAAGATTCTGGACCAAAGCTGAAGAAAAGCCAAGCATAGAAATAGTAAGAACAGTGTAGAAATAAAGAACCACACAACCACTCCGCTCCAATAGAAAAAAGACTCTAACATATATATTATATAATATTTACAACAATCTTGAATTATAGTCGCGCTGACTCTCTCCACAGAACGTGGAAAGACGCTCCGCAAGCCAAGTCTGGCGGGTAAGGATACCTTCCTTTCTGATAGCCATATCCATCGCATCGCGGCTACCGATGATGATGCAGAGTTTTTTTGCTCTGGTAATAGCCGTATAGAGAAGATTGCGCTGAAGCATGACATAGGATGTCATTGTAAGGGGAATGACAACAACAGGATATTCAGACCCCTGGGACTTATGGATGGTCGTAGCATATGCCAGCACCAGTTCGTCAAGATCATCACCCTCATAGACGATGGGTTCCTCAATGCCAACGAAGGAAACGGCAACGGCCTCGTTTTCCTGATCAACACGGATAACAGTACCGATGTCGCCATTGAAAACTCCCTTCTTATAGTTGTTGCGCATCTGCATCACCCTGTCTGCCTTACGGAACTTGCAGTCACCATAGTCAACGGTGACACCATGGGGATTCACCTTCTCCTGTATAACGGCATTGAGACTGTCACAGCCAACAGCAGAACGGCGACGCATGGGTGCCAATACTTGTATGTCATCCACATCGTAACCGAAAGCCCTGGTGACACGACCGCTGACCAAAGAAACGACAACATCTGCCACCGCATCATCGCCCTCAATATTCTGGAAAAAGAAATCGGTGTCCTTACGGTTGGTGATAATAGGCGAGACTCCAGAATTGATACGGTGGGCATTGGTGACGATGTAGCTTTCCTGTGCCTGACGGAAGATTCGCTGGAGCCTGACGACAGGAACGCTGCCGGAATCAATGATATCATGCAGCACATTACCTGCTCCTACGCTTGGTAGCTGGTCAATGTCACCGACAAGGATAACACGCATATGGTCGGGGATGGCCTTCAAGAGCGAATACATCAGCAGAAGGTCTATCATCGACGATTCATCGATGATAATAACATTCCCCTTCAATGGGTTGTCTTCGTTGTGTGTGAACCCGCCCTCCGACGGATTGAATTCCAGCAACCGGTGGATAGTTTTTGCAACACGACCCGTGGCCTCGCTCATACGCTTGGCTGCACGTCCTGTCGGGGCACAAAGCAGGATTTTGTCAGAACTATAGTTCTCCTCCATAACGTTAATGATACCCTTGACGGTGGTGGTCTTGCCGGTGCCAGGGCCGCCTGTAAGGACAAGCACTTTGGAAGTGACGGACATCCGGATAGCCTCCAGCTGACGCTCATCATAACTGATACCGGAACGTAAAATGGCATTCCGCATCAGCTCCAGACTACGGTTGGTATTCATATCATAACTCATGATGGAAGCCAGACGGCGGGCTATTCCGACCTCACTATGATAGAACATCGGAAGATAAATACTTCCTACATCCTCAATGACCTTATGCTCGCGGAGGAGATCGTCAAGGCACTCCTCAACCAAAGAAACATCGCCTTTCAACAGGACGGAGGCCTTGTCGATAAGTTGCTGGCGCTCCTGGCAGACATCACCTTCTCCGACACATTCATTGAGGGTGTAAATGATTCCGCTCTTCAGACGACGGGTGTCTTCATCACTATAACCCATGGCCTTGCCAATCTTGTCGGCAGTCAGGAACCCGACACCATCAATGTCCTCGGCAATCTGGTAAGGGTCTGCCTTCATCTTGGCAATGGCAAGCACACCATACTGACGATAAATCTTGGCAGCAAGGCCAGTGCTGACACCATAGCTCTGCAGGAAAACCATGATGTCCTTCACGGCATTCTGTTTCCGGACATTGTCACTGATGGTTCTGGCACGCTTTGAACCAATACCAGGGATGGTACGAAGCCGCTCCGGGAAATTCTCGATCACGTCAAACGTATCAAGACCGAAACGCTCAACGATCAGACGGGCGGCCTTGGGACCGATACCCTTGACAATACCGCTTGCAAGGTATCTCTCGATGCCTATCACTGTCTCTGGCATAATCTCTGTCCAGAGCTTGGCAACGAACTGTCGCCCATACTTGGCATCGACAGCCCATTCGCCCTCGACATCCAGTACCACGCCCTCACTGACGGCATAATACTGGCCGACAACCTTGATGACCTTCTTATCTCCTTCGGGAACAGCGGAGAAGACGGTATAGCCGTTCTCGCTGTTCGCGAAGATGACCTTCAAGACCTTACACCTGAGCTTGTCCATCCGATTTACGTTCCTTCCTGATGTTATCGATATCAACCATAATAGCCGAGGCAATACGCTTCATGTAAATGCCAAGGGCATACAGGAGCGGAGTTGGGAAGTCTGCCTTACCCACTCTTGTGGAGAAAGGTTCCTTCAGATATTCGTTGTCATCCATCTGGGAACGGTAGGCATTGACAAAGCGGATAGACTCAACATAGATGGACTTGGCCGTTTCATAGAGATTATCCATGTCCCCACCAGACAGGAAATCACTGTATTCAATGAAATCATTTACCTCACGAAACATGCGGTAAAAGGAAATCAAGGCAATCTCATGCCTTTTACGGTGCCCATCATCCTGCTTCAGAGCCTCCAGATGCGCAACTGCCTGTGGAAAGATAGTGTTCGCCAGGGTGTGGATAGGATAGACAGCGGTACCACGATGAAGACAATAGTTGCGGTTGACAGTGAAAGAACTGCATTTCTTCAACGCATTCTTGACCGCAAGACTACCGCGGACATCACGATAGCCGACGAAATTCAGAATACTCTCCTTCCAATAGACCGTACAGCGTGAATCCTGCTTCTGCAAGAGCCGGACAACATTTTGGATGAACTTCACACAGTCGTCAGTCTCATAAGGCGGCAGTTCCTTCCCGCGTTTGGACATCAGACCAATCAGGTACTGGTCACAGAAACCTATAGTCCTCCTGATCATCTCATAGCTGCTTTCAAAGTCCACAATAGGCTCAATGCTGGCGAATGTCTTATAGCCCATCTCATGCAGTTCCCGCATGACCGCAACACGCTCCTGGTTCGTACTGGCATTAGGCTCCTGGTCATCCCTGCCTGTAAGCGTAAAGCCAAAGGAAACAAATTGCTTAAGCAAACTGCTTGCATATGACCTGACCTCATCGGTAATAACGGCACATTTTGTCAGGATCTTCACGGGAATGCCCTTTAAGGCTGCAAAGGTGGCACACTTCCACGTCAGGTCTCTTGTTTCCGGAAGCCAGGGATCCGTTGAGAAGGAGAAGAAAACGCCCATATCACGGAGATATTCAAGATGGGCATCAACTTCATTAACGAAACACATCAGGGCATAACTCTCCGCCGACATATCACGGAACTTCTTCGGACGGTTGACAAAGCAAGTTTCCAGCAACGCATGGTCAACGCCCATGATACCAGAGGTGATACCCTTACGGTTATAACAATACTTGCACTGATATGGACAACCTCTGTAGAAATTGCACCCGACCGGGGCATACTCACGTGCCGCACCCATCGGGGTGTACAGACACTTACATCCTTTGAAAATATCAAATTGATCCATGTCTCAATCTTGTTTATTATTATCTGAGTTATTATCTGAGTCATAAAATACACATCCCAGCAGCAACAGGGCAATGGCAGCCTTCTGAACGCTGGAAGCATTCCTCCATACGACAGCCAGACGCTTGGCAATAGGACGAAAGCGCCGGAAACTTTCCTTCAGGTTTATATTCTTCATACGCGCATTCTCCTAATTGGCAAGGTCATCTTTATTGCCCTTCCTCAATGGAAAGGGAACGAACTTCTCACGCATATTGACGATGATCGTCATCAGGTCCTCGACAAACTTACGATGGGCTGCACTCTGAGAGCACACGCCCATCAGGGCAGAGGGCAAAACAGGGACCTCCGACTCGTTAACAATGGCGGACATGGCGGATTTCTCCAGCATCTTGCCAGCATCCTCCCGCTTAACACGCTCACCGACTACCAGAAGAAAGTCGTAACCCTTTTCATGTAGCATCTTCTGCAACTGGTCTATGGCATCAAGGATGTCCTTGTCCATCTTTATTTCAACATTCTTTATATTTCCCATAACTTGAAATTTTAATAAATATCACTGATTACGCTGGCCCAGAAACTCCAGTTCATCGTCATAATACCAAGCATCATGCTCATCACAATAATGCCAGGGATTGTAAGTAACCAACAAGCCAAGACGGCAGGGCTGGTCATCAACCATAACCTGTTCTCCTGTTATACGTACCTTAGCGGGAATAAGATTTCTCGCGGTACAATCATTCAACATTCGTTTTGTAGCATTCATAAGCCTTATCGTTTATCGTTATTCCTCATACTCTCATAGTCGGCAATAATCGTACGGCCAGCAGAACGCAGGACATATCCGGTACAATGGCGGTCGTAATCAACCAGTCCTTTCTTTCTGAGCTTCCCGACAAGGCTACCCGCGCAGAGCCAGGCTTTCTTGCCGCGACAGGCTCCATTGCCCTGCTTGCTGCAGGCAGAAAAGAGGTATTCATGCTCAACATCATCACCCCACAGTGCCCAGGCTATGGCCTTAGCATTGATACCACGGTCATAGGTTCCGCGCTCAATGGCTTTCAAGATTTTATATTCCTTCTCTGACATAGCCTAATCCTCCGAATTAAAGGACTTCCCTGCTTCATTCATAACATTCCCGATCCGGTCGGCAAAGGCGGCAGTACAGTCCTCCGCACCCTTCATCTTCAAGGCAAAATAGGCGTCTTCGACGGACACAACGGCCTGCTGGGAGTTGAAGGTACCAGCAGCGGCACTCCTCTGAAGGATAAAGGCCGCACTGTCTGGGAAAGACTTGTCCATCCTTACGAAACCGTTAAGACGGACATACTTCCCTTCTATGCCACAATCACGAAGGATGCGGTCGTTATACACACCGAAGGCTACAAGACAACTACCGAAAAAGGGACTGCCGGTTGTACCGTCAGGTCGCAGAAACTTCACACGATGGCGCATAAAGAGGATAGAGGCTGCCTTGGGGAAGATAACCTCCTGGAAAAGGAGATTATCCGTCCTGTTGACCAACAGGGCAATGCCGTCATTGTGGTCTGCCAGCTTATCAACGAACTGCCTGAGCAACACCCTTGAATAGGGAGGATTCAACCAGACCCTTCCTTTCCATGGCTGAACCAGCCCGTCATCATCCTTGGAATAATGCCTGATGGCGGTATCAAAAGGACGGACTTTCGGGGAACACGGATCAAGTGCAAAAGGTCCCAGCCTGTCAATAATCCACTTCGGAGTGTACCACTCGTCAGAGGATGCTTTCTTGTTTTTCTGCTGTCTGGTGTCCATGCCTAAAAGGGATTAAGTTCTGAAACATGCTCCTTTGCAGGAGAAGAACCGTCCTTACCGGACTTTGCGCCAAACCGGCTGATATATTTCTCTGGAAGGAGTCCGTAACGCTTCTTGAAGGCATATTTCATGTCTTCAAGCACGGAATCACTGAAGCCAAGCTCGTTGGAAAGCAACGCTCTGGCACTGACAAGAACGGCAGAGATGTCGTCAGGCTTCGAGAAATTCTTGCCGACGGCCTTTGGCGTACCGGCAACATCAACAGATTTCTTCTCGGCCAAAATACGGTACTGTACCCTTGCATTCGGGTAATGGGACTTCAAGACCTCGGAAAGAAGCCTGACACGGCTGTAGTCCTCTATACGCTCGTAGTCCTCACGGCTGACACAGAACGTCAACAGCTTTTCGTGCTCATTATACGACTCGCAATTCAGCCTGGAGAAAAGCTGACGTGTCTCTTCATCCTTCCCGTGACGGCAAAGATCGTCATGGAAATGCGTCCAGCGCTCATAGGCTTCACTACGCTCCCGGTCTTCCTTCTCACGACGCAGACGGTACTCTTCGTCAAGATACTGTTGGCGCTTGGCCTCGCACTCGGCAACGAAATCCCGCAAGGCACATGTGATGACCATGGGATCGACTTTGCCGTAGAACTTCCCGAAGTCGCCGACCTTGAAACGATAGAAGAAAAGCAGCAGGACGGAAAACTTCATGTCACGGTATTCGTAAGCAAGCAGCTTGGCCAGGCTCTTGGTCTGCTTGTCATCCATGTTCTTGGAGCCGGAGAAGGCATTCAGGTTGACAAGGTTCGATGTAATGAAGGACGCGGCAGCACCAACATCGAATGCGGCATCCAGCATACCAAGCGTGGAATAATCACCCATGATGGTCTTGCGGACATCAGCGGCAAAGTCAACCTGGGTGTCGGGATTGAAAGCCACGTTGAATGACTCATACGACTGGAAGTTCTCTCTTAGGCTTTGAACCTTCTGAGCGTAGTTCGCGGATAATGTTGGCACCTCCCTGAAGGATGTCATCGTTTGTCCGATAGCCGTTGTTATTGTCTGTTCCATAACTGATCTTGTTTTTGTTAAACTTGTCTTCCTGGATAATCATCCAGTTACAAAAATGATGTTTCGCATCACCAAGGTTCTGATGCTGCTTTCCTGCAATCTTGACCTCTACGCCCCAACGGTCGAGAAAGTCAAACAAAACCTGTTCGCTGCATTGCAGGAACTTGAAACGCATGAAAACCTGCTCTTTCCATATAGGGCTGGCACGAAGCTGGGTAATCTCATCGTCAACGCTGCTGAACACCCGCGACTCATCATCGACAGCAGCCAGGACCGTCTCTCCCTCGCGTGCGCGGATATCCGCACTCGAAGAGTGCTTTCCTTTTCTTTCCTTTTCTTTTCTTTGTGTACTATTTTCGGAGTTTATGGGTTTTTCTTCCGAATTATCATGCGTTTCTTCGGAATTAACTACGGTTTCTTCGGAAGAAACTATAGTATCTTCACCGAAATCTAATGACGGTTCAGAATCATTGACTGACTTCTTAGGCTCATTTTCCACGGTGACAAGAAGATAAGGAAGATTATTCCCGACCTTGCGCTTGGCATCCTTACCCGCAGCAAAATAGCGATGCTGAATACCGGAGGATGTCAGTACCTTCTCTCTCTCGAAAAGCTGCTTGTCGAACAGGCCGACTTCAATACAGAAGTCAATAACATCCTTGATGTAATCTTCCTCAAAACCAGACACTTCCAATACCAGGAAGGGTATGTCGTCATCCCACGGGAGATAATAGCCCTGACGGTAGATCTCACACAGAAGGATGTGATAGACGGTGGCCGCCTGACCTCCCTTGCGGCGGATCAGCTTTCGGATTCTGATGTCCTGATAGAAATCGACATCGTTATAAAAGAACACAAGTCCTTTTTTAATTGGTCTTGCCATACGCTTCAAATTTAAGCTGATGCAACATTATTTACGGAGAAATTGCAGCATTGCGCGGTTTCTTCGGAATTAACTATGGTTTCTTCCGAATAAACGGCAGTTTCTTCCGGATTAACACTCTTGTAATTATCTACAGGTGTCATAATGAAAACATAGGGACGGGAAACGTCGCTGAATACCTCGGAGATAGTTCCGGCAATATACTCTGCCGGTGGCGTTAGAGCCTTCCTGGCATGAAAGACCTCAGAATCAAGGAACCCGGCCTTTACCATCTTGCGTACAATCATGTCAACAAGGTTGCCTGACACATCTGGCAGGAAATCCAGAATACTCTGGATAAAGCCCTGTCTGTAGGTCGCCTCCCTTCCATTCCTGCGAATGGTTAGGAGGACGGCTGTGACAACGGCATAACCCTTTGGGCCAAACTCCTTCAGGACGGACTTCACGAACGGATGCCCGTGAAAGCACGTACTGAGGTAGATACAATGCTCAGCTTGCAAAGATTTGTTCATAACCGTACCTCCTTCCTAATCCTTGAACCCGTCAATCAAGACCTCGTGAGCCACTTCCATTGCCTGGTCAACGGTCATTCCCTGATGCCGGGCATCCTCGAAGGCTGCTGACGCATCGTCAACACGTCCGTTGATGAACTCCACGTCATGCTGACGTTCGTCACCAATGTCCTGCAGCAACTGCTTCAGCTGCATGGACCATTTTGAAAAATATAACTTTTCTGCTCCCATAATAAATATTATTTAATGATTTATAAATTGCTTTTTAAAGATTATACCTAATAATCGACAATGATATAAGTCCATGTGTCAGAAGTATTCTCGTCGTAACAGACCGTCTCTTCGTCCTTGACATACCCGTCCCTTACTGAGACGAAGGAGAAAAGGAAAACCAACAGAAGAATGAGTATGGCGAAAAGAATCATCCTAACAGCCTGGCGACCCTTGATACGCTTCAACATAACGCTACATACCGTCATAAGCAGGAGAATGACGGCCATCGACTCCATGAAGAAATTACGGGCAAGATAATCAATCATATTCATTTCTGATTTTGGTTATGTCATCATTTGAATGCATTGCTGACATCATTGACACAATGCTCTGTCTTAGGATCATCCTGAATTCCAAGACCTCCCTCCTTGACAGAGGCACAGTGGGAACAAAGAGAAGGCTCAACCCAATGACAGTAGCCGTGGTCAGGATGGCTACAAGGATTGTTCCAGGTACACCCGCAGACCCTGCAGACGCCCGGGATGGGTTCGGCAAGGGCCTCATACAACTCTTCCTCAATATGGAAGTAGCCGTCGAACATCAGGTACATCAGCTCTGGCTTGACATACTGCTCGGTGTCAAAGACAAAGACACGCTTACCATGACCAGCCATCCATCCCGCCTCGGCATGTGATGAGCGGCCACATGGAAGGATAATCACGCAGGTGTCCGCATCGGACATGGCAGCGAAATGCTCCTCGAAGCGCTCACGGGCCTTCTCGTCAGCAAGAAGCTGGTCGAAGTCGGAAGGCTGGATCATGTTCTGATCATAGGCCTGCCTGAGACCCTTGCGGCGGGAAACGCTCTCCCAGACATTACGGTCGTTACGGCCCTGGGGATGACGGAAGTCATAGACCTTGTGGCCACGCTTGCGCAGCTCCTTGACGAGAACGGGCTGGGTGCCGTTCTTCCAGCTGCTTGACAAATAGATTCTTGACATATTCTAATCGTAATATTTGCTTGTTACTGGTCTGCATCGCCTGAGACATCATCTTTCCTTTTATCAAGGGCATGTGACATGATCCAGAGAACGGCATAGTCAACGGCCAGCGTGACGATGACGCTGAAGACACCAAACAGGACATATGTAGAGACACTGATTTCCATTATTGCTTCTTTATGACTACACCGTCCTTGTCAAAAGACACGGTGAACTCCATTCCACTGATATTTTCACCGAAAACAGCACAGACAAGCTCAGACTCGGCATCCGTACGGGTCATAATACTCTTGCCTTCATTGAGAATAAGCTGAGCATGGCCATCGTTATACCATTTCACTCTCTTTACTTCATCCTTGCGGAAGGTGAAGGCGTTGACATTCAGCATACCAGTGCGTATGTACAACTTGAAGAGGTTATTGATGGCACTCTTCTGCTTACAAAGACACTCATAGAAATCACGCTGGGAACGAAATCCATTTAATCTATTTAGAAACTCTGTCCTGTCAAAGGTACATACATCGTCTTTTATCCATTTGATCTCATCAATGATGTCAAAGACGGATTCTGACATCTCTTTGAGATAATCCAGGCGGTTGGCCACGAATGTACGGGCATCCTCCTCTGAATTGAAAAACCTTTCTTTCTCTTGAGGTGAGAATATCTCATTCTCTTCCCCGTTAACATAGCGGTAGAAGAGTACCTTACGGCTCTCGTTGTCACAAAAACTCTCTATCTCCCTCACTTCAAGAGTGGACTCAACGATCCAGGTCTTAAACTGCTCTATCATAATTCTTGCCGTTTTGAAGGGTTCTACACGTTACTTTTATCCGGCGGGAGGGGAAGGAAACTGTTATGTTCCTCTCCGCAGTCATTCTGCCACCACCAGCTCCCTTCAGGAAGGGACTGGCCTTCCACATAACGTACGCAACGCTCCCTGAGCGGACACCCTACTGCCTTGCAGTACATGAAGTCACTATTCTCTTTCTTTGCCATAAATTATTACATATTTATATTACCGTATATCTGTATATCTGTATTTCCATATTTTCTGAACATATAATAGCCGAAGCCATAGAGATAGAGAACGACACCAGTTATACACAGAATGCCGCCAAACAGGGCTGAAACCTGCCCGAACCATGAGATGGTGACATTCAGACACAGGAGAAAGCCGAAAAGGGCTATAGCGATGCCTGCATACTGCATCCGCTGATAGCGTCTCAACATTCGGCGCTGGACTTTCTCGCTGTCACGCAGCTTGTTAATCTCACTGGTGACCCTACCGTCCTTATGGACGCGCTCCCAGTGCAGGGTGTTGACCTTGTCCTTGCAGAAACTGCAGACGGAGTCACACCAGAAATAGGGCGCCTCACACATCAGACTGTGATCGGAGGCCACGACCTTGAAGCCGTCCCTGACGCTGCCTTCCTTGATTTCCGACATATCCATGTTCACTAACAGTTAATACCATTGTCCTTCTCCACTTTCTCCAGGGCTTCATCAAGCTCTGAGAGCGCAGGAAGGAATTTCTTAATCTCTCCAGCATCCATGCCACGGGACTCCATGGCAGCGGCAACCTCCCCTACCCGGAACCGCACGTCAAAGACGCGCTCACGGCAGATGATAACCTTCTTTCTCTCTGCCTGGCTGAAACTACTATTCTTCATCGGTCAGGGAATAAAGACGGTGGACGTGGTACTGCAAGGTATCGCCATCATAGCTCTGGTCCACATGAAGGACAAAGGCAATGGTGGTGTCGAGATAGGATCCTTCCTTTCTGGGGAAAGGACAGTCGTTCTTCCACAAGCCGGGAAGGGTCTCGGCGGTCAGGTCACTGAAGAACTCCAGCGTCTGCCCTTTCTCAATGTTCGGGGTAATATACACGACATCGTTCCTGAGTGCCTTCAAGGGAACGTCCTTGATGGCATCCAACACCAGTTGCTTAAGCTGCATACGCTGACCTATGACAGCCACATTCGTGAAATACTCCAGTTCACCGTCCTTGTTACGGAGAAAATAGAGATTTCCACGGGTCAGCGGACTGGTCCACTTCTGGGTGATGTCGGTACGCATGAGATAGTTCAGAAAGATTTTCAGCTCGTTCTCATCTGCGAAACAACTGAAATTCTTCGGATCGTAGGTTATCTGATATTCCATAGTCATATTTTTTATTTATTACTATTTGCGCTTCTGATAGACCACCAGCAACACAATACTGATGGAAAGGGTCAGTACAAAGGCTAACAAAGAAAGCCAGTAGAAGAAAAAGAACACGGCAACAATCCATGAGAGAAAGGCTGCATAGGCAATGCACGCTGACAAGCGGACATGGACATAACGATGAAGGTAGGTGGCGTTCTCAATGATGTCTATGACTCCTGTCAGGACGATGGCGATATCGGAGGACACAAGGAACAAACCGAAATGACCGGGATTCCATCCTCTTAAAATAAAAGACATGACGAAATTCGTCAGAAGTGCCGTCAAGAACATTGAGGCGGCAAACTTAAGGTTTCTCCGACGACAGACAAGGAGATCATCACGGCGATACTCGGCATGGTTCATTGAGCCAACCTTCTCCAGATTTTTCGTCAGCACCCGGCAGATAGCCAGATAACTAACACCACATACCAGCAGAAGAAAGAACAGGATGTTCAGCAGGATAATCATACAACAAAACTTCTATAGTTGGACAATTTTTCTGCAAGGGCCTCACAGAGAACCCTTGACTGATTCACTTCAACGGCATTGCCAAGGAACTTTTTCTGTTCCGCCTGGCTTCCTATCAGCAGATAATCTTCAGGGAAACCCTGAATACGCTTCAACTCACGGATATTTAACATTCGCATCTTGATATCTATAATTCCATAAAGCCCCATAAACTCCTTGATCTTACGTGTCATAGGACTGTCTTCTTCGCATATGACAATACCTAACTCACCTTGGCTGGTACTGATGATATACGGTGGCATCTTGTCCATCCGGGCAATCAATGTGAAACAAGGCTTGTCTATACTGCCTCCATCGCTCTTGAACGAATAGGGGTTCATCAAGAACTGATCGGCAGAGACTAATTTCTGTTTGGGATTACAAAGAACAGCAGGATTAACTGTCTCAACAGATCCCAACTGACCGCCACCGCTGTACTCGTTGGCAAGGAATCTGTTGCCGACAATCTCTACCTCGTCAAGGGGTACATCAGGGATGGGAGAATCCAGGTCAATGTTCCCGTCATTGATGGGGACAACGGAAACAAGGGCATTCCTATCCTTCTGTGTCTCTGTAGGCGCAGGACTTTCGATGGAACTGTTATAACCGTTTCCGAAGAAGACGGAAAGGAAGGCATTATGATCAATGCACGTTACAGTTCCAGCAGGCTTATCAAGCGTCTGGTTCTTGCTCATGGGGTCGCCGGAGAACTGCTTACTGAGAAAGTTGAACTTGACATAGCCAAGACGGTTCTGGCAGGCAACGGTCGGTGATGGCTGATCAGTAGGCACAGGCTTGTAATTTCCTGCCTGATTCATCGAATTATACTTCAGAATCATATCATCGTTATGTTGCTTACCACCGGCAACAAACTTGACTAAGCCAGCGTAGATGCGCTCTAAGGTTTTCTCACAGAGAGGTTTCTTCTTGCCGAAGATGCTTGTGCCTTCATCATCGATGTCAAGCACCTCACGGACGGGCTTCCATTTCTTGTACTGATGGAACATACCGCCTTCGTCACCATTCTTGGCATATGTCTGTTCCGGGAAAACAATGGGAAGTCCCTTCTTCGCAAATATCCCGAAGAAACGCCTACGGCTTGTATAGGCCCCGAAGTCTGCGGCATTCAACAAGCGCCAGTCGTAGTCATAGCCGTAACTCATGACTTTCTTGACCCATTTTATATAGGAACGCCCCTGGTCCTTGCTGACAGGCTTGCCGTGTTCATCAAGATCACCCCAATACATGAATTCCCTCACATTCTCGATGTAGATGTAATCGGTATATAATACGTCCATGTAACGGAAGAGGTGTTCAGCAAGGGTACGGCTGTCAGCATCCCTGGGCTGACCACCCTTGGCATTACTGAAATTAGTACATTCAAGACTGGCCCAAAGGACCGTCTTTGCATCTGGGTACTTTTTCTTCATCTTATCCAGATGCTTCACCAGCGGACTCAGTTCCAGTGTTCTGATGTCCTCTGTGAAGTGCAGGGTGTCGGGATGGTTTGCCTGATGGGATGCAATGGCGTTTGCATCGTGATTCACGCATGCAACAACCTTGGCGCATTTATGGCCATTATGTTTTGCGTATTCTATGCCGGTGGTTGTACCGCCAGCCCCGCAAAAGAGATCGATATATAATAGTTTTATGTTACTCATGCTTATTTGAAACTAAAAATGCAAAAATTCTCCATTAAACGAACCATCAAGAATTTCAAATTTTTCATTGCCTAAATATCCGATGAATAAATCTTTAATACGATTGTTTTCCCAAATCTCTACATTTAAGAACATGATATTACCAAGAACACCATCATCCTGCCAAATAAAATGATGTTCTCTGTCTATTCCAGCTCTGAAAACCGTACTTTTTTTCTCTTCGCTGTCAACGGAACGGAAAACTACTGGATAAGAAAGTGGTAAAATACTGTCAATATTATTTAGAATGTCGAGCAGAGAATCACTGTCAACAGTCATCAGAACTTCTGGTTCATTTGTTTTACTTGATTTTTCCATATTTTAAAATAATTACAAATAACTATTTATCTTTTATAATCACTTCCTTGCTGGGCCATTCTTTTATATACTGAAATAAAGCCATAGAGAGCCAATAGCAACATGAAAACGGCAATCCAAGGAACATAAATAAACAAGGTATGCTGATCCTTGCAACTTATTCCTACAAAGAAAAGTAAAACGGAAGATATTACCAATGCAATACTATCGGTAATCCTTCTGTGACACTTTACACGATTTTCGTAGGTTTTCACCTTTTCCTCATCATCGACAAAATTCATCTCACAACAGATGCTACCGTCGCAGTCTCTATAAGCATGACCAAAACGGAAATCAACGCTATCAGGAATACTGTCAAGATAAACCTTGACTTCCTTTAGGGACAGAAATCTCTTGGAATCTTCCATATTACACATATTTTATCTATTACTACATTTAGGAACGATGGTGTCTCTTGAAAAATCGGCGATACAAGCCGACTACTATTAAAGATAATCCCAGACACGGAAAAAGAATACAGACAGCAACAGCCATAAGGCTTGTAATATCATCATTGTCAAATTCCCCACACAGAATCCCTTCATGAAAAAGGAAAAGCAGAATAACAAACGCAATAAGAAAGAAAAAACCATAAGCAAAACATTGGTTTGTAGTACCTTTTTTTGCGTACTCCTTCATAACTGTGGGATCATCCTCAATGATGGCTTCTATATTCAACGCACCATCACACAAGCGTGATTCTGCATAAATACGAACCTTTCCATTCTCGGGAATAGAAAGCATCCGCTCACGGAACTCCTTAACACTCATCTCGGTCTTTCTCATATCTCTTGATCCAATTTTTCCGGATGGAAGGAATAGACACTTACAAGTTTACCAGGCTTACGCCATGCGATAAACTTTTCACAGACTCTGACAACTTCCGCGTCATCAGGGATTCTGCTTACAATGTCCTTCAGTTCCTTTCCAACCATTGTTCAACTCCTTTTTATTATCTCTTTGTATTCCCACCGGGAATCGAACCCGGATCTACTGCTTAGGAGGCAGTTACTCTATCCATTGAGCTATGGGAACATTTCAAAATCAGGGAGGGCCTCACGGATGTCCCTGGAAGAAATAACTTTAATGTTTAATTAATTTAAATTCGTATGACTAAATAAAAGAAAATCCTAAACCATTAGCCTGCTCGCCAGATTGTCAAGATGATGCCGGACTATCAGAAACCTGTCAGCAATCTGAGTGGCGGAACGGAGGTTGCCTAAACCCTTCGTGATTTTCTCTAACTTCTGAAGGTCTTCTTTAAGGTCACGGATGGAGGATTGGGCGGACTTCAACTTACTGTGGTAGAACTTCGAGTGGTTCTTATATGTGTACCACTTGCCGAAGATCTTCACAAGCTGGGAGTATTCGTCCTTGCTGACATCATTGTTGGCATAGACTTCTTCCAAGTCTTCCTTGAAGCTGTCTACAAACTCCTTCATCTCGGCACACTCCTCTTTAGCCTTGACAACTTCATTCTGAAGATTGCTAATGTATGACTTAAGCTCTTCGTCGTTACTGAAATGAGGCTGACACATATTCAGGACACAGTCTGTTTCAGGCAATGTCGCTTTCTGGATATGATTTTTCTTGTCTATTACCTCTTTCATAGCGCGACAATCACAGATGACCACTTTCTTGCAGGGCACTGGATATCCTGGCCAGATCCTCCTGACGTTGTATAACCTCATGGACAAGGCTTTCCATGGCACTTTCTTCTGATGTCATAGGATCGCCTACCAATACTTTCTTGTTTCCGTCGGGACGGATGACTGTGGCGAATGCCTGATATTTGTGAGGAATATCGCCGTTAACCCATGTGACGGGTTTTACTTCAATAACTGGTTTTGTTATGCTCATAACCGCAAACTATATTAAGTAATGATTAATAATTATAATTCATATTTCACACCTGCAGCACGTAATGCATCGCGTACGTACCATTCTATCCCTGGGTGGGCTTTGTAGTATCTGACAGCCTCTATGAGATTATCGTAAATATGGACGTCTTGTATGGAATCCTTACCCTTGAAATGACACGGGCAATCCTTTGCATGACTGACTCCTTCGAAAACATGGTCATTACGGACACGGATACCGTGCTTGTAGTTCTCAATAATGACTTTACCGTATCGTTCATAGGCGGGGACATAGCCTTTTGGCACGCTCGGTAAATCGAGAACTTCTACAACCAAAATTAGGACAAACGTCATACATAAGAAACCTAAAAAGAAAGGCTTGAACACAAAAGATAATATTCTACTACCCAAGTGACCCTTAGAATGATTTTCAAGAGTCTCTGAAGGATTGTACATCTTTATTTCCTTGTTCATAACGCTCGGTTTTAAGGAAGGGTATGCGCCCATCAGGACGCACCCCAGTTCCAGTTCTTGAATTACTCAGTCTTATCAACAAGAGAGTCCACTACCTCACCGGCACGGCCTCCGACCGAACCGCCAAGGTTAATGTTGCGAGTGGTCTTAGCATCGAAGGTGCCAGCCTTCATAATCTCTCCCAAGTCAACGCCGGTGGCTTCCTTGACTACATCGAAAGCCTGACGGATGGCAACGGGCACCTGTCCACTGATAGAGGAAACACCTCCCTCAGAACCGCCACCGCTGAATACCTTGACTTCCTTAATAGAACTGATAGGCTCAGCGACATTCTTGACAACTTCCGGCAGAACGCCGACGAGCATCTGGATAACGGCAGCATTGTTGTACTTCTTATAGGCTTCGGCCTTCTTGTCCATGGCCAGTGCCTCGGCCTCTCCCTTCTGGGCAATGGCGTATGCCTCCGCTTCACCTTTGGCACGGATACCAGCAGCTTCCTGCTCCATGGCATATTTCTTGGCTTCTGCATCGCGCTTCTGCTGTTCGAGCTTGGCCTGGGCATCTTTTTCTACTCTGTACTTGTCGGCATCGGCCTTCTTCTCAATCTCAGCCTTCAACTCATTGGCCTTGATCTCGACCTTCTCCTGGGTAAGGATCTTCTCTTGCTTGGTCTTCTCAATCTCGGCTTCAACAGTCTTGGTATTGATAGTCTTCTGCTGCTCCTGTTCCTGTATCTTATAGGCAGCATCGGCTTCTGCCTTGGCAGTATCAGCCTGAATCTTCAATGAAGCTTCCTTCAAGGCGAGATCGTTTTTCTTAATAGCGATGGCAGTATCGGCATCGACGCGAGCATCATTCGCCTCCTTCTCTGCCTTGGCAGTCTCAATGGCCACGTCTCGCTCTGCATTGGCACGGTTGATGGCAGCATCTTTCTTGATACGAGCCAGATTGTCGGCTCCTAAGTCCTTAATAGCGCCTTCCTCGTCGGTGACATTCTGGATGTTACAACTGATAATCTCTATACCGAGCTTTGCCATGTCAGGGGATGCTTTCTTCATCACCTGATCGGAAAAGCCGTCACGGTCGTTATTCAGAGGCTTAAGTTCCAAAGTACCGATAATCTCACGCATATTACCCTGTAGCGACTCCTTCAGCTGCTCCGTAATCTGGGCAGGGGTCATATTCAGGAAGTTCTTTGCGGCCAGGCGTGTTCCTTCACTGGTAGGTGTCACACGTACCTTGGCAATCGCATCGACATCAACATTGATGAAGTCTTTGGTAGGAACACTCACATCCGTCTTGATATCCACGGAGATCTGACCGAGGTACACGACATCCAGACGCTCAAAGAAGGGGATGCGGAAGCCTCCGGATCCAATAAGCACACGAGGTTCCTTGGAGAGACCGGAGATAATGTAGGCATTTGAGGGCGGTGCCTTCACATAGGAAATGAAGAGAACAATGACAAGAAGTAGCAGGACTACTATGCCAGCAATCACGTAGATGTTAGAAAATAAATCAATCATAATACTAAAATGTTTTAATTAAGTTATTATAAAATATAATGGCCTATTACTCCTTAAAGCCAATTTTTGGGGCTTTCTTCAAAATGAGGGTGTCATCATGTGTAGAGAAAGTGTATACAGTCGAATCCACAATAAGTGCATGGCATTTTCTCTTCATAATTTCACCATTGACATCAATCGATGCATTATGCATATCCGGACGCGGGAAAAAGGAGGTGTTTGAAACAAACGCCAGGGAAAGAAAACCACAAAGGGCGACGCTCATCGCACAAAGAACACTTTTCTTGCTCTTGTCAAAGAACATCAGAATACCTATTGACAAAAAGCCGAGAAGGGTAACAATCAAAACTACTAAAATAATAAAATCGTAATTCATAAATGTAAATAATTAAAGTGATTAACTAATATATGTATTAACTTTCTGACCAGAGTTGGTTATCTGTCTGTTAAGATTGACATTCCTACCGTCATCATAGCCTGCATCATAACCGTCTGCTCGAACTTCGGTCTTAACGTGACGGGCACGTCCCTTCTTGATATTCTTCTGATGAAGATAGCTCTCAATGAGCCTGGAATGACTAAGAACAAGCCCTGTTTCCTCCGATGTCGGACGTTGACTGTCGTAGTTTTCCTGGAGACCACGGCTGACACCTTCCAGATAGGAACGGATAAAATCCTTTTTCTTCGGCTCCGTCATGAACATCCCAGTACCAAGGTACTCGTTCTGGGCCTCGTTCAGACGCTCCATGGAAAGGCGGCGAAATACCTGTAGCAGATACTGGTAGAACTCCTTGCAGATAATGACATTCGCCTCGGTACCGACGATTCTCATACGTTTCAGCTGATTGGTGGTGACAAGCTTGCACAGGTTGTTCTCACATATGACAACCATAAGGTTCCTCTTCCATGTCAGTCCATACTGGTCTGCATAAGAGAACGGATCGGACTCGGTGACGCGCATGGTCTCACCGTCTTCATCACCTTGGACATCCTTCAGGGAGAGATTGTATTCCAGCAGCAGCTTGCGCACCATCTTTGCGGCTTGGTACGCTTCTCCTGCGTTACCAACCTTCTCAGCACCGTACTGAAGCTTCAGCAGCTTGCGAATCTTCTGTATGACTGTATCTTTCTCCATAGTTATACTACTTTACCTGACCATTACAGATTTTCTCTGCGTGTCTGATACACATCAGTATAAAGAGGTACAGGCGCTTCCGTGGTGAAGCGTGGTTCAAGAAGTCTATTGATTTCTCAATGATAGCCGGAGAATCTGCATACTCCTGGCGAAGGTAATGTTGGATCCAGTCATCAGAATTGAACTGCGCCGGAAAGTCGATGACTCTCAGGATAAGCACAGAAAGCTTCATCTGATAGGCTCCGTACAGGTGGAAGGACTTCTCATCCTTGCGGTCGTACCAGTCAAAGAGCATGTGGCACTCCATCTTCTCGCGGTCAATGGATATCTGGAAACAGTCAATGACACACTTCTGCTTGATCTGGGTGCCAAGGATAATCAGATCTTCCATAGTGGTCTCTGCCTTGATGGAGAACACTCCCTCACGGATATATTTCATATTCGGGGAAGGCGGGAAGCCTTTCTGCTCCACGATGGTAGCCACAATGTCCTTGGAACGCTGCTCGTAAGAAGCGGCCTCCCAATGCTCGGAAAACGCTTCAAGGTCTTCCTTGCGATCGTAGAATTTAATGACGTCTTCTATCATCGTATATTTGTTTCGTTTAACAATCAACCGTTCCTGTCGGGCTTAATGCAGACATAGGCAACGGAACATAGAATCACTGCTATCGCGGTCATAATGACCGATCCTGATACACAGGCAACCATTTTTGCCAATTCAATAACTGTCTCAATCATATATTTTATCTATAAGTGTTGTACATTGTCATCGTTGGGCGAGTTCATTATCTCATAGGCTATTGCCAAGACAGTGGCTAAGCCGGAAAAAAGCAAAAAGAACAGGAAACAATTCATCGCGGCCACCTCCTGTCATAAGCTTGTTGTTTTTGCTGACAGCAGGAAATAGCGGATTTCTCGTCCGTAAAGAAATTGCCGTCAAGAAAACGGGTGCGGTCCCAAAAGCCGTCACACCAGACCGTTCCTACTACCACGAACTTCTCTGGTCCCAAAGCGGCTCTGACATACCAGTAAGGTGTCTTTATCTCAGGAAGATCCTGGAGGTTATCAGAAAAAGAGAAGACGTTGCTCTCTTCCAGTTCCTTCTTCAATATCCCGACTTGCGTAAGGGCGTTGTCGCGCTCATTGGTCAGTTCTTCGATACGCTGGCGGGCACGGTCCAACTCAACTTTCACTTCATCCAACTCGGACTGCTTCTTAGTCCGCTTGGAGGGAGCCTTCTTTTCAGGGGTCACCTTTTCATCGGCGGCCTTTTTAGGGCGCCCAGGCTTCCTCTTTTTCTTTTCAGCAGGAATCTCTGCGGAAGGTGCAAGGACGATTGAATCTTTCTTCTTTACCATAGTCATTTATATATTTCTGTTTTTATAATAGTTTCTTCTGAACGTAATTGTAAAGGCATCCTACTTCGGCATAGATGTGCGTCTCACTCACACCATGGGGATTGCGTGACATGATGCTGCGCTCCATGACTTCCCCGGAAATGGTGTTCGGGAAGAAACAATGGACTACATCGTAGCCGTCGGAATCAATCATCATCTGAATGAAATTGGATGGGTTGTTCATGACGATGCAGTCACACTTGATAAGTCCAAGTCTCTGTGACAGCCTTTCGTCAGCACACAGGGTCTTGTATGCAAGGTAGTCAATGAAGGACGCGAAAAGGCATACATGGAGGGTGGTAATGCCTTCAAATTTCGGAAAGAAAGACACTCCCTGCTTGTCAATGCTGACTGTCTGTGGAACAGACAGGTTACGACTGCGCTCTGCCAGTTCTATTCGAAGCGCACGAAGACGGAGATTCAGAAACGGCAAAAGTCTCTTTTTATGGAGAAAGACTTCAATTTCGCCCTCCAATTCGGGGATGCCTTTGCTAAGCTGGTTGATCTCTGTCATCAGTATGGATCTCTGTCTGTTGATCTCATCCATGCCAAGCTGACCCTTACGGACTTTTTCCTTCAGTTGCTCAAATTCTTCCTGTGCCTGGTCAAGACGGGTTTCCATGCCGATAAGCCGCTTGGTCTCATCTTCCATCTTGCCGTCACCATCACGAATTTCCTTCTCAATGGCGGCGATTTCATTACTCAGACGGCTTTCTTCCCTTTTATATTCATTTAGGATATTCCAGTCACTGGCAGAAATATTCCTCCGATAGTCTTCATTATAGAACTCCAGACCGCCGTTCTGGTTGGAAAAAGCAAAACCGCGATAGACCTTGTTTAGACACGATATCTCAACCATCTTCATGTCCTGTGGGACGACAAAGGGAAATATGCCTATCTTCTCCAGGGTCTTCTTCCCGGACTCATCCAGCGAATGGACAGTCTTGATGTTCGAAGCACTCATCTGCATGGGCTTACTTGATATTGATACGTTTAACATTGGCATACTCTATCTTTTTCATTGTTAATAGTACTTTCGACAAGTAGCGACAACTCTTCTGCTGTATGACCGAGACGGAAGAAATCACTGACATCCTTCTCTGCCTTGGTACCGGCAAGCGGCAGGACAACACGGAAGATGGAAGCCGGACTATCCAGTTCCCTGACACGAAGGGCTGATTCCCTCAGTCCAGTCTCGTCACAGTCATAGAGGAAAATAATATAGTTGAAACGAGCAAGAAAAGTCTCACAGAGAGAAACGGGCAACTTGGCGGTCTCGCTGTTGAGACTGATGGCACTGAAACCATGTGAGGCAAGAGCCATTACATCCTTCTCTCCACCCGTGATATAGAGAATGTCAGATTTTGCAGGAAGCTGTGCAAGACCGAAAATATACGGTCTTGGAAGAGTTCCTGAATAAAGAAAGCGTACCTGAGCACCCGGGCGGTAGAACTTCAGACCTGCACCATTGTTGAATTGGTATGCAAAGAATGGATATTTCTCACTGCTGCGGACTGAGAAATATGAACCGTCCTCACGAAGGAACTTACAGTAAAGGACACTCTTGACATTGTAACAGTTTAGTACATCCGGCGTAATGCCGTACTGACCCCAGTAATTCTTTTCCGTCTTCGTCAAGACTTGATAGACAGGCTTTGCCTTCAGCGAACTGCTCTTCCTTGGCGCATCGCCGGGCTGTACCTTCTGCATCATCTGGTGGCTGACAGCCGTACTGTCGTCGAGGATGTAAAGATTCAACTCCCTGTCGATGATATGCAGGACTTCTGAGAAATCGGTGGAGAGGTTAAGGCCGGACAGCTTGGCAACGAGCCAGAAGCAGTCACCGTACCATTGACTGTCACCGAAGTCTTTCAGGACGTACTTGTCAATACCGTCTGCGGACTTATGGCAATAAAGGTGACAAGAAGGGCTACCGTCCTTGCGATACGGATTGCGGAACATACGGTTCTTGCAGCCCTCGCCCATGTAATGGGTGAAGACGTCAAGCCCGCCAGAGGTCTTCTGTAATATTCTGTTCCGGTCTGTCATTGTCACTTCTCCTTAAAATTTATTTTCTTTCAATTCTGAACCTCAGATAGTTCTTGCCGTTCTGGTTTGTGATATAGATGGCCTTCGGGGTCTCAGACATCTGGAGCTTTCCCTTGTAGCCAGGTATGCCAGCTTTGATGATCTCTTTCTTGATCTGAGAAAGGTTGGCCTGGGCATCTTCAATAGTGGACCGACCCTCATAGAGTATAGGGGAAAGTTCTAACAGGAACTTCGTCATCCATTCGGGACGCTTCCTGACGTATTCCTTCCTCGCTACCCTATACTCCATCGACACCTCCTTCTGTATAGGGTTTTACAACCAACACTGTTAGATAGATGATGGCCGTACTGGCGTTCTGACGGACAAAGCGGAATGTTCCGCGTCCAAGGGTAAACGGATCGTCTGCCACAAATGAGACGGCGACGGTATTGGGGAACTGGGCATTAAGCTCAGTAACACGCCGCTTGATGAAGTGCTTCATCTTCTTGTACTCGTTCTCGTCATTCACGGTCCTCTGCTGGATATTTTCAGCGAGGAAATCCTTCAGCTCACGGATCTTGCGACCCTGGATGCCGTATTCAATTATAGTTCCTACTGCAATCATGCTGTCTCTCCTTCCTTAATGAAATCCTGTGGGTATAACTTCTGGCCGTCCTTGGACACGTGGACGTGACCACGAACCTTAATATAGCTCATGCGAAGATAGTCGCATGTCTGGAGGTCATTCTTTCCAATGATAATACTACCGCCGTCCAAGGTGTCAACATGATCGAACCGAACGGATGCCTTTCTGGTACTTGCAAGCGCTTTGACTTGCTGACGGCAGCCGTCGGCAAAGCGGGCAAGCTCGCTTTCCTCCGTGAAGGCATAGCGTACTCCCTTCGCAAACTCCACACCTATCGGCTGGAGGTACTTGGGACACTTGGGACTGGTGAATATGTTAGTAATTACGATTGTCATCGGTGATAATATATAATGTGTTTCATACCCTGCTGAACCAGAAGCGAGTCAGCTCGCGTCCTTCAAAGAGATTGCGACCTGTCACCATGTCTGCCTTCGGGTGGAGGAAATTGTTCTTCACATATCGCCGTAACGAGTTACGATGTACCCCCAATATCTTGCAGGCATCATTCGTATTGTACAATGCTCCAGCTACAACTTTTGGTGGTTCTGATGAAATCATATGAAGATAGTTTTAAAGGTTATTGTTATATACAATCGGATCAATACACTGCTGGAAGGAATCTGACTTCCATTGTGACTGTACGATGGCTCTGTGGAAATTACCACATCCCAGCGTCAACAAAACCTTGGCATAGTCACGAGCGGCATCTGAGTCACGGCAGGTATGAATAAAACTGCGCTGTGGACATTCGCTATTTTCAGACGGCTCTAAACTGATGATAAACTTTTCCATAAATAATGTTTGTTAGTGAGATTGTTAATCGGATAAAACTTAATTTAGAAGTTGAGGGCCATCTGCTTCGGCGTGATGTTCCCGGAAACAATGACCGGGTGCTTCGCATCCTTGTAAATACCCGCTTCCTTTAGGATAATCTTGATGCCCATAACAGAACGTCCGTACTTCTCGGCAATCTTGGAGATGACCCTGTGAGGAGCAACTTCTCCAGAGAGTATGACAGAAGACCTGTCAAGATATTCACGGCGAATCTTGCTATGCTCCTCCCGGCGCTGACGCTCGGCATCAGTCTCATATTCGTTAATTTTTGCCATATTTCTTTGTTATTTGCTTTATTTTCAGTATTTTTGCAACGAATTTTGCACTTGATTTTGCATTTGGTTTTGCAACCTCATTGCATTATTTTTGTGCAAAGATAACTATTTTGGAATATATAATAATTATTTTGGAATAAAATATAACGTTTTTTAACTAAAATATGCTTTATGGGAATATATATAGGAGCAGTTCATGTAGGAAATGCAATAGAAAAAAGAATGCGCGAGATCCGTCTTACACAGGCGGAACTCGCCGTTAAGCTTGGTATGAAACAGCCACAGCTGAGTAAGATTATCAGTAAATCAAGTATGGACACGGAAAAACTTTCTGCCTTCTGTCTGGCACTTGACTTCAACTTCTTTAAGCTGTTCTGTCCGGAAGAGGAAAAATCGGAGGTCAACTTATCGTCAGTAGACATGGTACCTAATAATGAAGTAGTGCTTTCGTTAATCCGAATGTTAGAAAAAGAAAGGGAAGACCATCGGAAAATTGTAGCCGAAAAGGACGCATTCATTAAAGATCTCATTAACGGACAGGCTTCTGGGATTCCTTCTTTTGAAAAAACAAAAGAAAGAATGGTGGGGGCAAAGCCATAATTGTAAAACATAATTTTAGGAAGTAGAATGAAAAGGAACAAGATAAGGAACTATGCTTATGTAATATCCTTCATATTCTATGGAACTCTGTTGGAGGAAATGATTGATGATTCCTTCCTTAGAGAATCACCTAAATTAATATATATAGGTGTAAGAATCATCATATTCTTAGCTCTCCTCTACATAACAGTCTCTGTAGTCCTCTTAATACATAGCCTGATAGAAAACAAGAAAAAGTAAAGAAAGAAACTCATTGGAATGGACTCCTTTGACAAACAAGTAAAGCTTAGGTCTAAATATCCCTTTGAACATGTCACATGCTACATATCAAAGAGGTATGACAACCTGCAAGACTGGCAGATTGCCAACCGGGATGCGGCAATCCGCTTCATGGATGGGAAACTGACAGAAAAGAACAAGGAGGGTATCTTGTCTGTCATCAAGAGAACACTGGCAATATATAAAAGAAGAAAAGGCGACTGGATTATAACGTATGTGCCGGCAGCGACAAACGCCAGGTACATGAAAAGGTACGAGAGCCTGACCGCATATCTCAGATCTAATCTGGATATTCCGGTGGCATATTTCGGTGTATGGCTACAAGAAGAAGGAACCAACTACGGTAACACAAGCGAGGTAGTGACAGAAGAAAACCTCTATGTAAAAAGACATCTTCTCAAGGTCAAGGACAAGAACGTGATACTGATAGATGACAATATCACTACGGGACGCACTTTCAGGACTGTCGGGGACTTCCTGATGAATAAGGGAGCCAATAGTATTCACGGGGTGATATTCGCAATGGCAATACATCCCAATTTACCAATTAAAGAACAATAAATAATAAGTTATGAAACAGGAAAAAACTTAAACTCAATAATAAATGATGCAAATATGATGCAAATGTTCTGAAAAGTGTTGAATTTGAAAGTTTGGTAACAAATTGATATACAAGTGTTTGGGATTTCTTTCTCCGTCTAAATGACATAACCCCTGGGGGGCGCGAGGTCGCTGGTTCGAGTCCAGTAATCCCGACAGAAAGAATCGCTAAGAGGCTGATAATCAGTTGCTTAGCGATTTTTCTTTTTCGTAATTCCCGTGGTATTCCCGTGATAATGGCTGTGAGAGCTCTTAAAGGTGGGGGCTGCTGTTATTTATCTTTGTCGTAAACGACCTCATTAACCATATATTGCCCTGTCTTGCGACTGCCTACTCGTTTGACAAGTCCAACTGCTGTCAGGGCAGCTATGCTACGCTTAATTGTAGAAAGACTGGGATTGTCAATTCCTTCCAACTTAGGTATAAGATCTGCGATGTCTTGGGCTTGCGCACCACCATTGCGCCTAATAACATGATAGACGCGTTGGTCACCAAGTGATAGTCGGCTGAGTGTCTGGGTAATTTCAGAAGGAACATCCTTGTTCAAGTCGTTTAACTCCTGCTGTATGATTGCAACCTTAGTATTATGCCTTTCTTGACGTTGCAATTCTTTTTCACGAGCAAACAATCTCTCATCCTTTGTTGAGATACTTTGCTCTATAGTTGTCGTAGTCTCTTGTGCATTCCCCTTCTTTATATTATTAAAGGTAGGAGGAATGATTTCCACGTCATCAACTTTGAAAGATATGTTATTCTTGAAATCTGCTTTAAACATACTACTATACATAATCTGCTCAAGCAAATTCTTCTGACGCTCTACAGTGGGATTAATCCGATGGGGCATGAGGTGAATCTTTCCATTGTCAACACAGAATACCCCAATGAACTCATTGTTGTATGCGCGATTGATTGCGTCAGCAACAAGTCCTTCAGGAACTCCTATGAAGAAGAAATCTGTATAGCCGATATAATGCTCCATATTATCATCGTTCATCAAGTCGTTCTTATTGTTCTTTAGTTTGATACCGACAGTATAAACCTGCTTCTTATTAAGAGCCGCTTGGTTTGGCTCAACGAAGAACACACAGTCGAAACGATAGTGATCTGGATCAGGCTCGTTGAACCTCGTCAGTCGGCCAGTATACTCCCTGACGGTCACCTCATCGAAGATGCGGTAATGTATGAAGTCGTAGCTACCATACTTGGCAGAAATCTTTACAGTGAAGTCGTATATACTCACGGTCAGATTCTTGACGAATATCTTACCAGGTTCTCCGGCCAGACTATCTTTCAGATTCTCATAAGTCATATCTTAACCTCCTATGATATTTAATATGTCAGAATTATGAGTTATTATATTCGTTGACAAAGGTACAAATATAATTTTAATGTATCATGATTGTGAGTCATAATATTTGTTAATGTGCCAGAATTGTGATGCGTTAAGTGAACGGGACGGGAAAGCTTTATGACCGGATCATGATAGCGGACTTTTCTAATGCGTCATAATTTCGAATCGTTATAATGACGGAGAGGGCATGACCAGCCGACGTTTAACGTTCGTCTGGCGGCTCTATCGAGCAGCCCTCTCTAACCCCCCTTATGGTCGCTCTAAGGTGCTGAACGCTTCGGGACAGTATTCCGAACCCTGACTATTAGTCCTTGCCGTCTGTTAAAGATATCTAAGAAAGTGAAGATATCCCAGCAGAAACTTGTACGTCTCAGAAAGAATCCGTAACTTTGTCGCGGGAAAGAGGACTTTCAAGATAATCCCTGAACCTAATAAGGGATTTTCTCGAAATTTGCTAAGCAAATTCACTCAAAATCCCCATTAGGCCATGGGGTTTCACCCCATTGGATGCCCCAACAGGGAGTGGGTTTCTCCCTGCACCCTCCGCTCAGGACGCAGCCCTGAGAACCCGCCCAGGGCTGCTCGCCCTATGGAACCTCGCAAGGGGGTGACCCTCCCCCTTGACCGCCCCGCTCAGAGGCATCTGCCTCTAAGAACTCTGACCAGGTGAATCCCTGGACCCGATAAGTAAATTGTTTCGTTTTTAAATATTAGTATTATGGCAAAAGGAGTAGCACATGCCGGTAAAGGCAAAAGTCTCTCGGCTGGAAATGCAATAGAAAACGAGAGACTGGAATGGGATGAGGACTCGTACAGACTTAAGAACGAGAATCCCATCAACAATTATGACTGGTCACGTCATGCTTTGAACTTTGAAGTGATCAATGGAGAGATAAAGCCTCTGGGAAGCCAGGAGGTTCATCTATATGACCGTTACCAGAATGTATTGAAAAATATTGACTTCAAGGAGTACAAGGCTGGAGCGTCTAATCAACAGAATGCATACGTCGAGCTTATCCTGTCGGGCAGTACTGAATTGATGCAGCAGCTGGCTTTCGGTAGTCAAGAGGTTAATTACGAGCGCAACCCATCGACCTGGCATAACTGGAATGTCACTCGAGAGAAGGCCATTGAGCAATGGGCTGTTGACAGTTATAACTTCGCGTGCAAGATGTATGGCAAGGAGAATGTCATCGGCTTTGAGGTTCATCTCGACGAAACCGAACCGCATGCGCACGTCAACATTGTACCCGTTGCCATGATGAAGCAACGTGGCAACGTTGGCGGCTATGTCAAGATTGATGCTGACGGCAACGACGTAAGATACACAAAAGGAAAGCATATCGGTGAGTTGGTTAAGCTGCCGCAGGGCAAGTACGATGCGCTGCCGGAAGAGAAGAAACGGCAGTATCGTCCGGCAGTGCGCGGGATGGTTCGCACCATCAGCTTTGCCACATTCTTCGGGAGTACCAAGAAGGAACGAAGCGAGAAGATGTCGGAACTGCATGATAAGTATTACGAACACGTAGGCTCCAAATGGGGGCTGGAGCGTGGTGATGTCTGGAAGCTTCTTGACCCAGAAGAACGCCGGAAGCGTAAGCGTCTCACTAAGCAACAGGCTCACGAGAAAAAGATGGCGGAAGAAGCGAAGGCTAAAGCCCAAAAAGAAGCGAAGGAGGCTAACGAAATAAGAGACGCTGCCGTCAGAGAAAAAGATGCTGTCATCAAGGAGAAGGACGCTGTCATCAAGGAGAAGGACGCTGCCGTCAAGGAAAAGGACGAGGCGCTGAGACTGCGAGACACTGCCATCGACAAGACAGTAGAACAGCAGGGCATCATTGATCGTCAGCAAGTCTCCATTTCATCAAACAGAAGGGAAATAGACAAGCTGAAGCAGGAGAAAGAGGAAGTTCAGAAGGAGGTGGATGTTTTGCGGTCGGTCACCTTAACCCCGTACCAGAGTGTGGAGAGATATGTCAAGGCCCTGCAAGATATCACCTTTACCATACCATCCGACGTGATTGAAAAGCTGTCCTCGCCTCTGAAGAACCATCCTCGGATTACCTCGGTCAATCCTCCATTAACAGTGCAGGAACTGGAAGCCATAGCAATGAGAGAGATAGACAAGGTTTATGATGAAAAAACCTTTGTTACATACAACAGCACAATACAGAAGAGGGTCAAGGCCATATTGACGGATAAGCAGACCATATTGTTCAGTGTCGTTGGCAATGCTCAGAAACGAGCCATAGCAGATGCTAACAGGGAATTATATAAGGACATTAAGAAGCGGTTGGCAGAATCCGAGACAAAAGTTCTCAAATATAACGAACTCGAAAAAGCGGGCATCAATAAAACTTCATACGAGCACGTCGTTAAAGAGAGAGACGAAGCACAAGAAGCGGCAAAGCGTATGCCTGAGACAGAGAGAATGCTCGAATTTGCCTGGCCAGGTGTTACCAAGGCGAAGAACATCCTCGTCGATCCAACTCTTGACAAGAACTACATGACCAATGAACAGAAGAAAGATATTCTGAACACGCTCAGGAAAGACCCGAAGAATCGACTGGATGATATTAAGAACCTGCTCAGCTATGCCTGTTCGTTCCGGGATATTCCTGTAGCCACCAGAGCCGAAGCCATTGAGCTGGCCACAGAAAGCATCATCAAACACATAGCCGAACAAGGATACGACCTCATAAAGGAGGCTACATCCATGATGGGCTCTGTCGCTCAGGAATTGGAAATGGCCGTTGCCGATGCAGCATCAAGAGCCGCGTCTGCAGCAGTGTGTCTCATCTTTGGCTATCTTGACGGGGCCACGACAGTATCAACTGGCTGTGGAGGCGGAGGAGAAAGCAACGAACTTCCCAAAAAGAAGGACGACGAGGATGAAAAGAAGTTCAGGGCGAGATGTTTAAGCACGGCTGTCGGTATGATGAAGCCGAAGCGGAGGTCGCAGGGTATAAAATTCCATTAGGCATAGCTATACTTGGTTCGTCGCTGCCGCAAGAGGCGAATGCGAGGGCGGCAATCAGGAGGAAGAGAAGTTTTGCTTTGTTCATCCAGTGATTAACTGTTTTCAGAAACTTGCTTCTGCATCGCCTCGCTGGAAATTCACCCAACCGTCTTCGTCCTTGGCATAATAGCCTTGGAAACGGAGCGTAGTCTTATCGGCATAGTCGAATGTGGCAACGTAGGAGTAGGCCATGTATTTTCGCTCTTCGTCGTACTTTGCTTCCAGTTGCAGACAGTTTCGTTTCGTGCTGCCTTCGCCCTCTGGGTTCCAGTATCTTAGCTGCCATGTTCCTGTAAATGTGCCGTTCATCGGGCCTTCCTCATCTCCCCAGCCTGTGGGCTGACCTGCATTCTGCCAATCTGTGTATTGCTCCTTGCCGTCGATAGTGACCAACTCGCGGCACTGCCATTTGCGAAAGCCAGTAAACGTTCCATCATCCTTGAAGGTCAGCCGCTCGAAATACCGATGCCGCTCTCCGATTTTCTCGTAGTGCCATGTGCCGACCATGAGCGGCCCGTACTGCTCATTTAGCTGCACAGTCTTTTCGTGTGCCTCCGGGTCGGTATACCTTGGTTCGTCGCTGCTGCAAGAGGCGAGGGAGAAAGCAGCAAGCATCATAAAAGCGATTCTCCAAATCTTCTTTGTTTTCATTTGTTTCGTTACTATATCTTGATTTGCATTTTGATGATTATATTTCTTGGTCGTATGGTGAAGGAATACAAAGATTCTGAGAGGGAGCCGAAGGATGTGTAGCGATAGTCGGTTTCGTCGAGGAGATTGGTGGCGGCAAGAGAGATGTCAACGCTTTTGGAAAGGAGCCAGCGGACAGAGGCATCAAGGAAAATGATGCTGGCGGTCTGGCCGGTGGAAAAGCGCGTGTAGTAATGCTCTGCGCCGAAAGCAATATGCCATTGGTCAGTAGGCAGGAGTGTAACGGAGAGGTTTTGGCGCAGTGCACTGTGGATGGCCTTTACTGCATCGACCTTGTATTGGTTGTTAGTGTAAGTCAGTCGATAGTCAGAGGAGAGCCAGCGCGTGAATTTGCCAGTGAATTTGGGCGCAAGGGTGATGAAGGTGGAGGTGTTAGGCTGTTCCACGTTCTGACGCATCATCCTGGCGCTGGAGTGCCCGAAAGACGCATCAATGCCTACGGTGATTTTGGCTGACCATAGACCTTTGCTGATGCCGCCATTGAGTTGAGTGATGGAAATATTGTTTCCACAGGCAACAAAAGCAGTAAGAATGCGGTCGCCGATGAACAGCTGGTTTTGCATCAGGAGCTGATAGTCCTGTTCGTATTTGGCTGAGAGATTGGCAAAGAGCGAGGTGATGGGGTTTCGATAACGAAGCCTAACGAAAGCCGAACGTTGCCGTATGCTTTCTGTGGATGGTGTCTGAAAAGTGAGGTTTCGGAAGTCAGACATAATGACGGTTTGCGTATAACTGCTTGGCGCGACTGGCTGGAGACTGTAATTGAGATAAGCAGAGAGCTCGGTCTTGGCCGTGAGTTGGTGGCGAACATAGACCATTGGCGAGATGGACATAAAGTGTTTTTCCGTAGAGGTATCGGCCAGTCGGTCTGCCACATGATAATAATAGTAGCTAATGGGCAGTGAGAACGTAAGCCACCAGCGACGGTGCTGATAACGGGCTTCGGGCGAGGCGTAAGTTTTGAGGACGGTGAAGTTTCGACGGCCCTTCAAAGGATAGTCGGGCAGCATGAGACCACTGAGAGTACTTTGGAAACGATGCAGATTGAGGTCGATGCCGCCACGGGCGTAGAAAGACCAACGACGCAGAAGCCAGCCATAGCGGGCTTCAGTAATAGAACGGAAGTCGTCGGTGGTGAGGTCTTGCAGAACACTGCCGGCAGTAAGCGAATGGGGCCGATGTGTGTAACGGTTGTACGACGAGATAGTCAGCAGATGGCTGTCGAGGCGGCGAACTAGTTGCAAATCGTTGGTGATGTCAAGGGATGGGAGGTCGGACTGTTGCCGCAACGTTTGCGTACCGCTGACGGCAGACGTAGCATGATTCCACTGGGCATCCACGCTGAGATTGTCCTTCAGGTAGTTATTGCGCCGGTTCAGTTGCAGCGACCATTCGCCGTTTAGTTGGTGTTCGCGGCTGCGCATAGTGTTCTGCTCTAAGAACGAGGGGATGTTCTTGTCGAAATAGCGAGTGGTGCAGGAATTGGTGAAATCCAAGCGGTCAGCTTGATAGGTGGCATTCAGTTTGACATCAACACCATCGGCCACATGGCGAGCATTGCTCGACTGTGCCAGAAACGAAAGATTGTCGCGGGTGCGCAGTTCGTCGAGCGGCGCAGAGGTGGTGCCGATAGCGATATAGTCAGGCCACGGATTGTCATTATAGCCACTGCTGAGGGAGGTGTAATCAGTATGCCGCTGGCTCTGGCTGTTGGGATTCCATCCCGTGTCGTTCAGTCGCAGTGTTTCCATGTTCTGCCATTTCTTGGCAATGCGCATGGCAAACACGGATGCGTCGTAGAGCAGAGGCTCGGCACCTATGCCGCCATTCAGAATGCCAATCCAGCGGGCACGGGCAGCTTCTTTAAGTTTGATGTTCAGTCCTGCTTGTTGTGAGAACTCCAGTCCTTCAAGCACCTTTATGGGCTGATGGTTCTCCATAATCTCCACGCTGGCCACATCGTCAGGGGAAATGTTGTTGGTGGCCACGCCGTAGCGGTCGTTCACGAAGTCAGAGCCGTCGATATAGAACTTGTTGATAGGCTCGCCGTTGTATTTGATGCCTCCGTCCTCGGCCACCTCCACACCCGGCAAGCGACGTAGCACGTCGGCCATGTTGCGGTCTTGCTTTTGCACCCACTTACTCATGGAATATACCAGTGTGTCGCTTTTCTGTATAATGTCGGGAGCCTTAATGATAACGTCTTTCAGTTGTGTGGCCTCCGGCTTCATCTTGATGTGCATCGGGCTTTCGGTAACATCTACCACGATACTACGATAGCCCATTGACTGCACACGAATTTGTCGTGCTTCGCCCTTTAAGGAGAAACGCCCGTCATTGGTGGTAAAAGTGTAGTTTTTGCCGCCTACGGCCTGCACGATGGCACCTACCACAGGCTCGCCACTTTCCTCGTCGGTCACGGAGCCAACGAGAGTCTTGACCTGTGGTCGAGACTTGTCGCGACTCGGCCATTCGGAAGCAAGCTCCCGATGGCTCTCGCTGCTCCAAGCCTTCACCTGTCCGTAGCAGAGGGGCAGATGAAGGTACACGTATAATATTAGGATGGCGAGTCGTTTCATCAGATATTACTTCCAGTCGCGTTCGATGTAGTCGTATTTCAAGGTTCGTGGTTGAGTGATGTCTGTACGAGGTTGGCCGTCGGCACCCACCACATTCACGTTGACACCATTTACATTCATCATATACGTGAAGGGATCGGTGTCAAACCTTAATTTAGTGGCATAGAATTTGGGGCGAGTGGTCTTGTTGAACGGCACTTCGGGGATGGTGATGGCTCGGTCGGCTTTGGAGTTTATGCCCACACAGGTAAATTCATACTGATGCCCCTCGTCATAGACTTGCATGATGAACCCCGGCAGGCCACCAAACTTCCACGGTCCATCGGCAACAGGCACAGAGTCTGTATAGAATGCCGTCCACCGTCGGCCACGGAAGTCACACACAGCACTCTTACATTCATAGCCCAATATCTCACACGTCTCGTCAGTCAGCGTCCATTCCTGCACGGGTATGTCCTCTTCGTAAAGGAACCAGTCTGTGGAAACCTTATCGATGACGGTGAAGCGCCCCTGCGGATAGTTCTTGAAGATGCTAAACGTCTCGCCACCTATGTAACTGTCTGGGTTAGCCCGGATTTGTTCAGCTGTTGAGACGCGAATAAGTGAATCAATCTGCATGGCTCGGAAACTCGTGAACTTCGACATACCATAAGTCACTTGCAGTGTCATTCGGTCAGTCTCTGTCTGACTCACATCGGTTGTGTCAGTCAAGTACTTGTAGTCATACATAAACTCCATCACTGCCTTGCCGATTTCTTTCTGCTCAACGGGTGTAGCAGTGTTAATTCCTGAGGCTTTGCCTGCCTTGATTACATACACTTCCTTCCTGTGCTCTACTTCTTGTGCCATCATTGTGCTGACAAGGGCAGAGGCGAGAACGATAGATAATACTCTTTTCTTCATTTTATTTACGTTTTGATGTGAAATCGGGTGCAAAGATAGGGCTATTATACCCCGTAAAAGAAAATAATTATTACTGAATTATTACTGTTTGGAATTTTTCGGATTCTTTCGGGCGCGGGTTCATAATAAATATGTACTTTTGCAGCATGGAAAGAAGAATCAAGTTCATATATGGCCTGACCATCTGCGCCATCGCAACCTTTAGCATAGTGCAAGGCTATTGGCTTTACAGCCGTTACCGATTGTCGCTTGAAGAATACAAAAGCGAACTGTACAGTACGATTATTGCCTGTGCTGAAGAAGATATAGCAATCAGGAAAACATTGCCACATCCTCCGAGGTTCTATGGTAACCGTTTAAGGAAAACAAGCGAAATAAAGGGGGACGATGTTGTTGAGACATGGAGGTATGAAATCTTTGCGCTTGATACGCTACATTATTCCCTCCCCATTCCCAAAGGAGCAGATGCCCATACATATCTATTGGAGTATATAGCCTGCCTCCTCGACGACCATCCTGCGGAGTTACCCGAAGGCTTGGAATACTTTGTGTTTACTTGTAACAGCAAGAAAAACGAAAACATGGGAACAAGTCAATTAGTTGAAGCACTTAACCGTTTTACCGTTGACCATCAGCATCCATTCCAAAAGGAAAGGCTCGACAGCATCCTGCGGTCAAAGGGTATCATGGCACAAAGCATCACTACTACGAAGACAGACACAATGGTGTGGCAACCGTCGATGCAGCCACATACTTCCATCTGGCGACCTGTGATGACAGTCTCGTTTCCTTACGATATCTTCGAGGGGCAACAGGTCGTGGTGAAGACTGCTATCGGTATGTCGCCCATCATCCAGCGAATGGCCTATACGCTGCTCATAACCGTGCTGCTATCGCTGTTCCTTATCTTCTGTCTGGTCTATCAGATACTGACCATCCGAAAGCAACGGCACATCGAGGCTATCCGGCAGGAGTTTCTGCACACGATGATCCATGAACTGAAACGGCCTATATCGACGCTGAAGATGTGCGTATCGTTCATGGGCAATGAGCGGATGATGCAGGACGGGGAGAGCAAGCAGCGCATACTGGCAAGTTCGCACAATGAACTGGATAACCTGACTTCGTATTTCTCGAAACTGCGCGACATCACGTTCAACGATTCCACCGAAATTCCTTTGGTAAAGTCGTGCTTTGCGTTGCGCGGACTGATGGAGGAATGTATCAGCAAGCAGAATATCCCTTCGGACAAAGATGTGAGGATGGAGATTGTGGCCGAGGACGATTTGGAGATACGAGCCGACCGTATGCATCTGGCAAACATCGTCTGCAACCTGCTGGAGAATGCCATCAAATACTCCCGTGAG
>JAEEGJ010002143.1_pt1 | contig 134290 bp, 107 predicted proteins | sample 8958761 | NCBI WGS metagenome assembly JAEEGJ01 (sample SAMN16246546, study PRJNA631951) | gut metagenome | biome: gut microbiome; feature: rumen; material: RS-attached | host: Bos | place: Iran: Karaj | collected 2018-10
GCATCAGCCAGTATCTGTTTTTGCCTGTCTGTCAGGGATGTGCGTACAGATATGCGTTTTGACCTGCCATCTATGATAACAGGGAACTCGATGTGATCATCCCTGATCCTGAAATTCTGGTTATTGATATAGCAACAGGGCCGTCTTAGTACAGGGACGGATGGCTCCTTTTCACGAATGGCAGAACCTTGTTTTTCGAGTTTCTTATTTTGGTCAGAAACCTTGCGGCAATCCTTCTCATATTTTCTGATGATGGACTTTGCATCACGGATGCATTGGTTTGTCAAAGCAGAGGGAAGGTTAGCAGCTACATCAGCAGTTGTATATCTGCTGATAGACTCAACATTTAGAGCAACAGAAACAAGACTGTTAACGGTCTTTATATACTCGTTCATAGTCAGAGTGATATAGTTCTTTTGCTCTTTAGTTATGTGGAGTTTTATTGTTTCTGATAGCTGCATATGTTTGTCACCTCAAACATATTATAGCAAACATACATTCGATTCGCAATATAAAGTGGGAAAGATCACGCTCTCATCCCACGGTTAAAACCGTGGGCTTTCCCGCTTAATAATTGTTGTAAATGGATCCGATCAGAGCATGCAAAAATACTGATATTAATATCGAGATCCCGGAGAACAGAGATCCAGGTAAAGGACTTTATGGTGTTTATCGCGGAGACGGTATCACGGTCGTCATCGCAAAAGACGTTCCTTATGCATACAACAGGGCTGACGGGATAACAGTTGATGATGAGATCGATAAAGAGTTCTGCGTGGCTACGGTTTATGACGGAGCCGAGCCTTTCTTTGCAAGAAGTGCCTCAATGGTAAGCGATACCCTGATAACTGATTATACATACAGGGATGATGAGAGTGTTCATGTGACCGATACGGAATACTATATTGACAGTGATACGATGTATTATCATTACAGGGTGAAGGAGAACGGTGAAGAGGAGTACTTGGTATTAAAAAGAACCGATGAAGACCAGAATCAGGTATATATGTCGCTGATAAACTGACAACGGATTTTAGGGGAGCTGCTTATGATTTCATTAAATGATTATTTATATAACGGAGATACGGTCGTAAAGATCCTTCATATTTATTCGCAGGATCTTAAAAAGCATGCGATAGATAAAAACAACGGAGTGGATCTTGCTCACAGTAACTGTTTACTTCAGATGATAGAACTTCTTGAACACAATGATTTCCTTACCGCCCAGTCTCAAAGGATCAGAGAGTTTTATAAATACCTGGCGGACAGGTATCCTTTTCTGGCCTTTACCTTTAAGGGGAGGATCAAATCACTTATACGTCTTGAAGAGAAGATAAACGGAAATATAGTAGAATATATCTATGATTATCACAGCCAGACGGGAGGATACCCTTCCGAATCTCAGATAAAGAACCGTATCAGCAGGATAAAGGATCTTATCGCGTACAGGATAGTGATATCACTGCCGCAGTGCCATCTTAATCCCGGCGATAACAGACGTGAAAGGGAACTGGGGTATCTGTATGAGATAGCGAATGCTTTACCTGATTTTCTAGAAGAGAGAGGATTTGAACCTGAGATATCGGGAATAGAAGAACAGAGTACAACGATAGACGAACCGTACAGGGCATATTACAGGGATTATATCGAAAAGCCCAGAGGATTCGGATATGAATCGCTTCATATATCCTTTTTTGACAATACCTCCCGCAGTAATATAGAGGTTCAGATAAGAACAAAAGAAATGGATGACAATGCGGAGATAGGTCCCGCAAACCATCTCGGATACGAGAAGCATCAGGAGAAGGAACGTGCCAGAAGGGAGACGATCCCGCTTGGGGAAAATCAGTATTTTGATGATGCGTACGAGAGAGGCATGATGCTCCAGCAGCTCGAACTTAGCAAGGTAAATGTAAATATGTTCGGAGCGATAGATAACAGCCTTGTTAATGACGGATGCGGATTGTACAGAGGAAGACTGATCCTTCCGTATGAACACCTTTCAAGATTTCAGAACGATCTGGTCTGAAAAAGCATAAAAACACTGGCAGACAAAGGCCAAAATATGATAAGATAAACAAAAGGCAAAGGCGCCGATACGGTTGCTTTTGTCTTTTTTTGTATTGGAGGTTTTTAAAGGGAAGGAGGCTGTTATGGCAGCATTTGACAGAATTCAATCCGGAATAGATCAGATGGATGACTGTTTTGATAACATCCGTCTGGGTGACAACGTGGTCTGGAGAGTCGATGATCTTAAACAGTTTAAGCTTTTTATGGAACCGTATGTAAAACAGGCCATAAAAGATAATAGGAATCTTATCTATTTCAGGTTTGCTACACATGAGCCTTTGCTTAAAGAGCAGGAAGGCTTAAAGATCATAAATGTGGAACTCAATCACAGGTTTGAGAATTTTACGGTCAAGATAAGAGAGCATATAACTCGTGAAGGAAGAGATGCGTTTTATGTATTTGACTGCCTTTCAGAGCTTCAGACGGCATGGGCTACGGATCTTATGATGGGTAACTTCTTTCAGGTAACATGCCCTTATCTTTTTATACTTGATACCGTTGCATTCTTTCCTCTGATCAGGGGAAAGCATTCTTTTCAGGCAATAGCGAAAATAAGAGATACCACACAGCTGTTTCTGGATGTATATGCGGATAAGGAAAACGTATATGTACGTCCTGACAAGGTATGGAACCGCTATTCCGAGACAATGTATCTGCCTCATTTGTATGTACCTGACAGCGGGGAATTCAAGCCCATACTTGACGGTGTTATGGCAAGCCGCTTTTACCAGGTCCTCGGCGATAATGCATCTGCTTACGATCACGGAAACATGGACAGCTGGGACAGATTCTTTAACATGACCGAGATGATGTATGAGAACGGTTTAGATGTGACCGAAGCATGTCACAGAATGTGCAACATAATGATGTCAAGGGATGAGCGGTTAAGAAAGATGATCAAGGCTAACTTTAAGCCTCAGGATTATCTGGCAATAAGAAAACGCATGATCGGAACCGGAATGATCGGCGGTAAAGCATGCGGAATGCTGCTTGCAAGAAAGATAATAGAAAACAGATGCCCTGATATATATGAGAAACTCGAACCGCATGACTCGTTTTACATAGGATCCGATGTGTTTTATTCATATATCGTTGAAAATCATTTCTGGGATCTGAGGATCAGGCAGCGAAGCAAAGAGGAGTACTTTACTCTTGCCGATGAGTTTGCAGATAAACTTCTTACCGGGAAGTTTTCACGTGAGATGGAAGAGCAGTTTGTCAAGCTTTTGGAGTATTACGGACAGGATCCGATAATCGTCAGATCAAGTTCGATTTTGGAGGATGGATTCGGAAATGCCTTTGCAGGTAAATACGAATCGGTCTTTTGTTCTAACAGCGGAGATATGGATCAGCGTCTCGAAGAACTTGAAAATGCCGTTCGAACGGTCTATGCAAGTACTCTCAGCAGATCTGCTCTTGATTACAGGAGCAGGAGAGGATTACAGGAACGAGATGAACAGATGGCTCTTTTGGTCATGAGAGTATCGGGTTCTTATTACGGAGAATACTACATGCCTTGTGTGGCCGGTGTCGGATATTCTTACAGTCCATACAGATTCATGGAAGAGCTCGATCCAAAGGCCGGAATGCTAAGGCTTGTAATGGGATTGGGAACATCTGCGGTGGATCGTACCGAAGGCTCATATCCCAGACTTGTGAGTCTTGATAAACCCAAAGCGACGACTGCAAGAAACTGTACTGAGAAACATCAGTATTCACAGAGAAAACTTGAACTGATGAACAGGACTTCAAGAAAGTTAGAACAGCTTGATCCCGATATAGTTAAGCCTTTGCTTCCGTATTTCATGAAGAGACTCCTGTTTGAACATGATTATGATACCGAGAGGATGTTTAAGGAAAGAGGTCAGTCAAGAAGCATTGAATTTGTCTCATGTCAGGGTATCGTCGAGAAAGAGGATCTCATGAGACAGATGAGAGAGATCCTAAGTGCCATACAGGAAGAGTATGAGTATCCGGTAGATACGGAATTTACGATCAATCTGTCTGAAAACGGTGATTATGTCATCAACCTTTTGCAATGCAGACCGCTTCAGGTCTATCAGGATGCAGAAAAGATGGATATGCCGAGTGATGTGGACAGTGAAAGCATTCTTTTTGAGTGCAAGGGTGCTTCAATGGGACTTTCAAGATTTGAAAAACTTGATCTGATAGTCTATATAGACCCTGTAAAATATTACAACATGCCGTATAAGGATAAATATAAAGTCGGACAGGCAGTTGGAAATATCAACTGGAAGATGAGAGACTTAAATAAGAAGATGCTTCTTATGACACCCGGAAGGATAGGAACATCTTCACCTGAACTCGGTGTCGCTGCTTTGTTCTCCGACATAAGCGAATATGAGGCTATATGTGAGATATCCGATTCCAGAGCAGGGTATAATCCGGAGCTTTCATACGGAAGCCATTTCTTCCAGGATCTGGTAGAGGCAGGGATCTTATACAATGCCATATTTGAGAATGAAAAAACGATAGTTTATAATCCTGATCTTCTTAACGGATTTGATAACGCCATCTGTGATGTTGATCCAAAGCTTTCAGAAGTGAAGGACATAGTAAAAGTCTGTGATGTATCTGATATAGATCTCAAACTGTGTAACGATATGAAGTCGGAAAAGATACTCTGCTTTATAGATAAACGCTAATAACAGGTAAATTACTTGGGAGGTTTAAGTCACATGAAAAACCATATGATACAGGTTGCTGCGGTTGTACCGAAAATAAAGGTAGGGGATGTAACATACAATACAGATCAGATGATAGGATCGATTAGAGAGCTTACCGACAGCGGTGTGATCGTATTTCCTGAATTATCTGTCACCGGATATACCTGTGCTGATCTGTTCTTAAGCGATCTTGTCTTACAGGCTTCAGAGGCTGCTTTGCTAAGGATCGCGAAAGAAACAAAAGACAGTGAGAATGTTGTGATCGTAGGCCTACCTGTAAGATTTGAAAACAATATTTACAATTGTGCTGCGGTCTTATCATGCGGAGAGGTAAAGGCGATAATCCCCAAGACATTCATCCCCAATTATTCCGAGTTTTATGAATGCAGATGGTTTGCATCCGGGCGTGATATAAAAGGGAAAACGGTATTTATCGATAAATATGAAGTGCCGTTCGGTACCGATATCCTTGTGCAGGATGTTTTATCTGAGGCTGTTATCGGAGTGGAACTGTGCGAAGATCTGTGGATACCCGACAAGCCCAGTACGCATGCCGTACTTGCGGGAGCCAACATCATAGCAAATCTGTCTGCTTCGGATGAACTTATCGGCAAGCAGGAGTATCGTACACAGCTTGTAACGCAACAGAGCGGTTCTTGCTGCTGCGCATATATATATGTTTCATCGGGTACATATGAGAGCAGTACGGACATGGTCTTTTCAGGGAACTCCATACTAGCCCAGAACGGAAGGATTCTTGGTGAATCGATCTTCCCCGAATATCCGCATGTTCAAAAGGCTCTGGTAGATATAGGAAGCCTGATGCATGACAGGATAAGACAGAATACATTTGAGAATTCCCGAACATCATCTTATCGAAGGATAGATGTGAAGATCCACACACTGGGAGAAGTTCAAATCGGTACTGACGAGATGGCAGAAGTTTTAAAAATATATGATTATCCGATAGCGAGAAATCCTTTTGTTCCCGCTGATGATGAAACAAGAAACGAAAGATGCAAAAGAATACTTAAGATCCAGGCTAACGGACTTGCTACACGTGTCAGAGCAACCGGTATCAGAAATCTTGTGATAGGGATATCAGGAGGGCTTGATTCTACGCTTGCTCTTATAGTATGCCATGAGGCAAAGAAGCTAATAAAGGATATAAGGATAATCGCATACACCATGCCCAGTCATGGCAATACATCGAAACTGACTTATGATAATGCAAACCATCTTATGGATCTGCTGGCTGATGAGATTCATGAGGTTCCTATCGCAGAGAGCGTAAAGGAACATCTTTGCGCACTGGGACATGAGGAGACATACCAGGGTGAGGGTGATGTTACATATGAGAACGCTCAGGCTAGAATGAGAACGTATATATTAATGGATGCAGCAAATATGAAGAATGCGCTGGTGGTTGGTACCGGTGATCTTTCTGAGCTTGCACTTGGATGGTGTACGTATAACGGAGATCATATGTCTATGTATGCAGTGAATTCATCGGTTCCCAAAACACTGGTGAGATTCATATGCAGTTCATATGCCCATATGTGCGGTAATGAAGAACTAAAGAATGTTTTGTTATCAATCTGTGACACACCAATAACTCCCGAACTGACACCTTCAGATAATGGGCAGATCGCGCAGATGACGGAAGAGAAGATAGGAAAATATGATCTGAATGACTTTTTCCTTTATTATACGCTCCGTTACGGTTTTGAACCTTCAAGGTCGGCTGCATATGCCATGAAGGCATACCCGGAACTTGATAAAAGTAAGATAAAGGAAGCTGCAGTAAAGTTCTTTAAAAGATTCTTTTCACAGCAGTTTAAGAGAAGCTGTCTGCCAGACGGACCTAAAGTCGGATCGGTTACACTTTCTCCAAGAGGAGACTGGAGGATGCCGAGTGATGCATCAGTAGCTCTCTGGCTGGAAGATCTTATGTAGTATTGCGATTTGTTTTTCACAAACTGGTGTTTCGCTTTACAAATCAGCCGAGCCTTACAATTCGGCCTTTATTGGGGGTTGAATCTCGCTTTACAAAAATTGGCAAGATGAGAAAAACAGCATAAGTTTCATGGATTACAAGAAAGATTTATTGAAATTCGATAAATTATTATTGACACAACTGCTTTGTGGTGATATAACATAACCATAAAGCAGTTTTTGTTTGATAAGAAGGAGATATTTTTTATGAGATCGGATGCACTGGCAAAATGGCTTAAGGTGATAATAATAGGAGTCGGGATCTGCGGACTGCTCACATATATGGTTATACTTCCGAGATTCGGTCTGTATCTTGTTGATCAGAACTCGATGCTTGAGAAAAATCTCTCACCCTGGATGGTGCTTTTGTGGCTTAGTGCGGTTCCATGTTATGCCGTTTTGTTCCTTGGATGGAAGGTGGCAAATAATATCGGAAAAGACGAATCATTCTGTAAAGAGAATGCAACCTATCTTAAATGGGTAGCATATCTGGCGCTCGGAGATTCGGTGTTTATCTTTGTGGCACATGTGATCTTTTTGATGCTTGATATGTCGGCAGCAGTCGTGATGTTAGTTATAATCGTGATCGTATTTATAGGTATCGCAATATCGATATGTGCGGCAGCCCTTTCACATCTGGTTATGAAAGCGGCCGAGATCAAAGAAGAGAACGATCTTACTATCTAAGAAGGAGTGAATCATATGGGCCATCTGGTTTTTAATATAGACGTAATGTTAGCGAAACGAAAAATGAGTGTGACACAGCTTTCCAACGAACTTGGACTTACCCTGGCAAATGTATCCATCCTAAAGAACGGAAAGGCAAAAGCAGTCAAGGTAAGTACGATAGAAGAACTGTGCAGGATCTTGAAGTGTCAGCCTGGGGATCTTATGGAATATGTGGAGGATGATAATAATGAACAATGAGATTTTGGAAAAGATACCGTTAAAAAAACTATTCATATTGAGTATTGCGTATTCAATACTTTATACTTTCTGCCTGTACGATAACTACAGCGGGATAACATTCCCATTCTTTATAGTCGGGACCATCGGATTCTTTGTTTACTATATGAAAATCATGGGTAAGCCAATAAAGAGATTTTCATATTTTTATCTGACGGCGATCTTTCTGATGGGCGTTGATATATGCATAACTTTTAACGAGGTACTGGCTGTTTTTAACAGGTGTTTTATTTTTGTGCTCTTTTTTATGCTTTTTCTTCACAATATATATGATGACAGTACCTGGGATGTGTCAAGATATCTGACCGGGATATGCAGATTCTGTTTATCGGCGATCGGTTTTATATGGCAGCCTTTCAAAGATGTGGCATCAGTTTTAAAAAGGGACAGGGAAGAAGAGGCTAATGATGAAAATGCGGTTTCAAATAAGTCAAAGGTCAGAGGAAACATCTGGTATGTTTTGATAGGCCTTGCGATATCGGTTCCTCTGTTATGCGTGATACTTCCCCTGCTTTTATCTTCGGATATCATATTTTCAAATACAATGGAAGATATATTCTCGTTTGCATGGGATCTTGATGTAACGATTCTTTTTATGCTGATCGGAGTATTCTTTATGGCATATGCGATGATCTACAGACTTACGAGCCGTATGAATGAGCTTGATATTCCCGTAGCGGATAAGCGTGTACACAATCCGGTCATCGCGATAACGGTAAATACGGTTCTCCTTTTAGTATATCTTATGTACTGTGTGATCCAGATAGTGTTCTTATTCATGAGAAACGGTCAGCTTCCTGAAGGTTATACATATACGCAGTATGCACATGAGGGATTCTTCCAGCTTGTATTTGTGTGCATCATAAACATTGTGCTTGTGCTCATATGCCGTAAGTATTCAAGAGACAGTCTTGCACTTAAGCTCATCCTGTGTGTGATATCTGCATGCACATATATAATGATCGCATCGAGTGCGTACAGGATGTATCTGTATATAGATGCGTATAAGCTTACTTTCCTTCGTATATATGTATTATGGGCGCTGATTGTCATGGCAGTGATAATGGCGGGAGTGATAGTGTATCTGTTTGATCCCGGTATGGCATTTGTGAAGTATGTCGTGGTGGCATTCATAAGCTTATGGATAGTGTTTGCATATTCAAATCCGGATAACACGATAGCCAAATACAACATACAGTATCATGACGATGACGATTACATATGCAGGCTTTCATATGATGCGCTTCCTGCCATAGAGGAATACGGTGGTGAAGATTTCATATATTCTTACATGACAACATACGATACATATTCAAAGAAGAAGCTGGCAAAAAACAAGATCAAGATCAGGGAATGGAATTACTCAAAGTGGAGAGCAAAAAATATAGTAACAACCTATGATTCATGGAAGACAGAGTGATCAAATACAGGTTAAACGTTTTTAATGCGGAGGGGCTTAAAACTCCTTCGCATTTTTTTGTTCTAATTGTGGATATTATTGCCACTTTTGCCATATATGTTTGAATTGAAGTGACAAAAGTGATATTATAAATTTGATATTTTGTGCACATTAGTCGTTAGTGTCACCGATCATATTAAATGGAGTTATTATGTTAGAACAGCTTGAAGGTATCGATGTTGAACTTGGAATGTCATATTGCATGGATGATGAGGACTTCTACAGAGAGGTTTTAGAGGAGTATGTCAATTCCGATAAGAGTGAAGAGATCGAGGATCTGTTCAATAAAGGTGACTGGGAGAATTACCGTATAAAGGTTCATGCGGTAAAGAGTACTTCCTTAACGATAGGGGCAAAAGAGCTTTACGATGAGGCACTTCAGTTAGAGAATGCATGTAAGGCTTCTGATATAGATACCATAATCGATCTGCACGGATGTTGTATGATGGATTATAAAAATGTGCTCGATATCGTTAAAAATGCATTGAAGGCATGATCGCTTAGGGATATATTTGGTGAGGTTATACGGCAGGGCTCCTGTCGGGTTAAGATGAGAGATTTTTTTAGCGAAAAGGCGGACATCATCATTGTAGATGACGAACCGTTAAACAGGAAAATTGCATCCAGGATGCTGGCGGGAAGATTCGACATCAGAGAAGCGGGTTCCGGTGAGGAAGCGCTTGAACTGGTAAAGGAAAAGAAACCCGATCTGATCCTTCTTGATGTACATATGCCGGGGATGAACGGTCATGATGTCATTAACAGTCTTAAGGCTGTGGACGAGACATTTGACATCCCTGTTGTTTTTGTGACTGCAGATGATGACAGAGAGACAGAGGCAAACGGTCTTATGGAGGGTGCGGATGACTTTATCACCAAGCCTTTCAGACAGGATATACTGATTCAGCGTATATCGCGAATCATCGAACTTCATTTCCTTCAGTCTAATCTTAAGGAGGAAGTGGCAAGGCAGACGGCCAAGGCAGAAGAGAGAAGCCGTAAGATCGAGCAGATGTCTCTTCAGACCATACATACTCTGGCTAATGCGATCGATGCCAAGGATCCGTATACCAAGGGACATTCCGCAAGGGTGAGTCAGTATTCTGTTATGATGGCTGAAGCACTCGGCTGGGACAAGGATAAGGTTGAGAACCTAAGATATGCTGCGCTTTTGCATGACATAGGCAAGATAGGTGTTCCCGATTCCATCCTTAACAATCCGAAGAAATTAAGTGATGCCGAATACAGCATCATAAAGGGTCACGCCAACATGGGTGGCGATATATTAAAGAACAGGATGATGGTCGAAGGCGCAGAGGATGTTGCAAGAAGTCATCATGAGCGTTTTGACGGTTCGGGTTATCCGAGAGGACTTGAAGGAGAGGCTATATCCGAACAGGCAAGGATCGTATCCATAGCGGATGCTTTTGATGCCATGAGTTCAAAGCGTATATACAGAAGAGCTTACAGTTTTGATTTTATAAGAAATGAGCTTATTGAAGGCAAAGGCAAGCAGTTTGATCCATACCTTGTCGATGTTTTCATAGGTCTGTGGGATCACGGCCTTTTGGATGTGATCCTAAAGAATGATTCCGTAGAGGAAGATGACGGTATGGAGGCATCTTCGGCACTTCTTCAGGAAGTAATGGAAAGCTTCGTTGCTCAAAACGGTGCCGATGATATAGACATCACGACCGGTATAATGAGCAGGACCACCGGTGAAGCAGCCATAGCCCAGGTGATGCAGGAAGAGAACGGATGCTTCATATTCTTTGACGTGGATAATCTTAAAAAGATAAATGACACTAACGGACATAAAGCAGGTGACAGAGTCTTAAAACTCATGGGTGATACGCTCATAGCAAACAGTGAGAACAGTTTATGCTGCAGACTCGGCGGTGATGAGTTCCTCTTCTTTATGAAGAATGTGACCAAGGATGAGGCCGAGCAGAAGGTTCAAAAGATCATCAATGAGTTTGTTGAAAAGAAAAACGAGGATGCGGAGATAGCGGTCGCATCACTCTCAGCCGGCCTTATAATGTCGACTCCTGCCGATACATATGCGGAAGCCTACAATAAAGCCGACAAGGCGCTTTACCACGTAAAGCAAAACGGTAAGGACGGATACAGTTTTTATAACAGTGATTCGGAATCCGCAAGAAACGAAAAAGTAGATATAAACAGACTGGTAAACGGCATCAAGAACAGCGGCAGCTATGAAGGCGCCATGGATGTTGAATACAGACAGTTTGCGAAACTCTTTGAATACATAGCAAATCTCGAAAAGAGATATGCTCATCCCTTCAAACTTGTGATGATAACCCTTGAAGCCAGTGATGAGGATTCGCCTCGTATGGATGAGCTTGAGGATGCGATGTTTTGTATGGAACAGTCTATAAGACAGACTGTCAGAAATGTCGACATTGTCACAAGATACAGCAGACAGCAGTTTCTTGTTATCCTTCTCGTGCCCGATATAGAGGGCGTCAAGCTGGTTGTAGAGAGGATATTCAGGGGATATTACAAGATGAACAGAAGCGGTGCGTTTACACCGTCATATTCCATAGCGGATATGGACAGCAACAAGGAGAAAGACAATGAGAACCGGAATGGGGTATGATGTCCACAAACTGGTGGAAGGAAGAGACCTTATAATAGGCGGAGTAAAGATTCCGTATGAAAAGGGTCTTTTGGGACACTCGGACGCAGATGTTTTATTACATGCCATATCGGATTCGCTGCTTGGAGCAGCGGCCTTAGGGGATATAGGAAAGCATTTTCCCGATACCGATGAAAGGTATAAAGGAGCAGACAGCCTTGAACTCTTAAAACAGGTAGGAAAGATGCTTGATGATGAGCATTATATAATCCAGAATATAGATGCTACCATAGTGGCGCAGGCACCGAAGATGAGACCGTATATCGATTCGATGCGATGTAAGATCGCAGATGCGCTTTCAATAGATATAGGTCAGGTAAATGTAAAAGCTACCACGGAAGAAGGAATGGGATTTACAGGAAGCGGTGACGGAATATCGGCTTTTTCGATATGTCTGCTTGAAAATCCTGCAGATTTTGCTACTATGGATGTAACGGCCGGCTGCGCGGGATGTGCATGTAATCCGGTCAGATAAGAGGGAGATATAAAAAGATGAAGATTTACAACACGCTTAACAAGAGAAAAGAGGAATTCTTTCCGCAGAGAGTCGGACATGTTTCGATGTATGTATGCGGTCCCACTGTCTACAACCTTATACATATAGGAAATGCCAGACCGATGATCGTGTTTGACGCATTCAGAAGATTTTTGGAGTATAAGGGAATCGAAGTTAATTATGTGTCCAACTTTACAGATGTGGACGACAAGATCATAAAGAAGGCACAGGAAGAGGGAGTTGATCCTACAGTCATTTCGGAAAGATATATAGAAGAATGCAAGAAGGATATGGAAGCTTTAAATATAAAGCCTGCCACAGTACATCCCAAGGCTACGGAAGAGATAGACGAGATGCTTGCTCTTATCGATGAGCTGGTATTAAAGGATCATGCTTATGTGGCAAAGGACGGAACGGTTTATTTCAGGACCAGATCCTTCAAGGAATACGGAAAGCTTTCTCATAAGAACCTGGATGATCTTGAGGCAGGTAACAGGGAACTCTTGGTTTCAGGTGAGGAACAGAAGGAAGATCCGCTTGATTTTGTTTTATGGAAGCCTAAGAAGGACGGAGAGCCTTACTGGGATTCATTCTACTGCCAGGGAAGACCCGGATGGCATATCGAATGTTCAGCAATGAGCAGGAAGTATCTTGGAGAGACCATAGACATACATGCCGGCGGAGAAGATCTGATCTTCCCTCATCATGAGAATGAGATAGCTCAGTCTGAGTCATGCAGCGGACAGACATTTGCAAGATACTGGATGCACAATGCATTCCTAAATATAGACAATAAGAAGATGAGCAAGTCTACGGGTAACTTCTTTACCGTAAGAGACATCTTACGCAGATATGAGCCTATGGTACTCAGATTCTTTATGCTGTCTGCACATTACAGAAGCCCGCTTAATTTCTCCGATGAGCTTATGGAATCGGCAAAGAATTCACTCGACAGGATCCGTACCTGCGTGGATAAGCTGACAAATGCCATAAATATGTCTGAAGGGACCATGCTTGCGCGTAATGAGTATGCGATCGTTGACGGCTTGAGCAAATACAAGATGCAATTTGAGGAAGCCATGGGTGATGACAACAATACCGCTACGGCTATCTCTACGATATTTGAACTTGTAAAGTACATCAACGTAAACATGATAGAGATGTCCACAAAAGAAGGTTTCACAAGAATGAAGGATATGCTCCTTTTGCTTTGCGATATCTTGGGCCTCATTGTGGAGAAGAAAGAAGAAGTACTTGATGAAGACATAGAAAAGCTCATAGATGAACGCCAGAAGGCAAGGACTGAAAAGAACTTTGCAAGAGCCGATGAGATCAGAAAGCAGCTGCTTGACATGGGTATTGTGCTTGAGGATACGAGAGAGGGCGTAACGTGGAAGAGAGCTTAAGTCTTCTTAACAAAATAAAGAAAGAATTTGAACTTGAAGAGGTGGATATTAATACATATTCACCTCTTACGCTTGCTTTTATAGGAGATTGCATCTTTGATCTTGTGATAAGGACTGCGCTCGTATGCAGCGGAAACCGACAGACGCAGAAGCTTCACAAGGATAAATCGGGCATCGTAAAAGCAAAGAGCCAGGCGGATATGATAGATGCCATATCAAAAGAGCTTAGCGATGCCGAGGAAAGCTGGTATCGCAGAGGGCGAAACGCAAAATCCTATTCCGTGGCAAAGAATGCCTCTGTCAATGATTACAGAAAAGCCACTGGGTTTGAGACTCTTATGGGGTATCTGTATATTACCGGACAGGATGACAGGATGCTTGAGCTTACAAAGAAGGCTCTTACACTATGCGGATACATAGATGTTATTGAAAAGAATAACGGAGAACAGGTATGAACGAGACTATTATAGAGGGACGAAATCCCGTAATAGAAGCGATAAGGGCAGGAAAGCCTATCGATAAACTATATATCCTTGACGGATGTAACGACGGACCGGTCGCTACCATAAAGAGAGAAGCTAAGAAGAAAGACATATATGTTAAGTATGTAGCCAAGGAAAGACTCGATCAGCTTTCCGAAACGGGAAAGCATCAGGGAGTGATCGCATATACGGCTGCATATGAGTACAGTGAACTTGAAGATATATTCGCTCTTGCTCAGAAGAGGAATGAGGCACCGTTTGTGATCATCCTTGACAACATAGAGGATCCTCATAATCTGGGAGCCATAATCAGAACGGCAAATCTTTCCGGGGCTCACGGTGTGATAATCCCCAAGAACAGGGCTGTGGGACTTACTGCAACGGTAGCAAAGGCAAGTGCTGGAGCGATAAATTACACACCTGTTGTCAGAGTCACAAATATAGTGAGAACCATAGATGAACTGAAAAAACAGGGAATGTGGTTTGTATGTGCAGATATGGAAGGGACTCTTATGTATGATCTCGATCTAAAGGGGTCGATAGGTCTTGTCATCGGAAATGAGGGAGAGGGGGTATCAAGGCTTGTAAAAGAGAACTGTGACATGATCGCTTCTATCCCCATGAAGGGTGATATAGATTCGCTCAATGCATCTGTTGCATGCGGTGTACTGGCTTACGAGATAGTAAGACAGAGATTGAAGTAGGTTGAAATATTTTGGATAATACATACGCTAAACTGACTGATGAAGAACTGATAATGCGCATGCGTGAAGAAGACCCACGCATAGTGGATATTATCATAGACAAATACAAGGACATGGTAAGGGTAAAGGCAAGATCCATGTATATTCTGGGTGCCGAACCCGAAGATCTTATCCAGGAAGGAATGATCGGACTGTTCAAGGCAATAAGGGATTATGACATGGGAAGGGATGCTTCGTTTGCCACGTTTGCGACTCTTTGTGTTAACAGGCAGATGTATAATGCTATCCAGGCAGCAGGCAGGCAGAAGCATATGCCGCTTAATTCATACATTTCACTGTATGGGGACAAGGAAGGAAACGACGGTAACGAGACCGGATTGCCCGACAACGTGGTTTCTTCACCGGATCTTAATCCGGAACAGCTTGTTATAGACAGGGAGAATGTCATAAACCTCGAAAAGGCGATAGATGAGAACTTAAGCAAGATGGAGAAGCAGGTTTTGGAACTGTCTATGACCGGTATGAGCTATACCGAGATAGCAAAGGTGCTTGGAGTCGATGAAAAGTCAACGGATAATGCACTTCAGAGAGCACGTGCAAAGGTAAAGAAACTGGTTTTCTAAAATTTTTCTAAAATAATCGTACTTTTATTGAAATTGCGGATTTTCATGGTAAAATTTATTTTGCGTTGTTTATCCGTGAATAAACGGGAAATAATGTTATGAGTGTGGGAGATATTGCTATTGTTATGGGCGATATTTCTCTTTTTTTGTGCAAATTAGCGAAAGATAACTCGACATATTGACAGCGGGTATCGCGGCTATATAATAGATATGAACATATGAATAAACATTCATATGAGATAACTGATTCACCCCCTATTATCAGGAGAAAGATTTATGTCTAAATTCAGTGTAAAAAAACCATTTACTGTGCTGGTTGCTGTTATCGCAGCCATCACGTTAGGTATAGTCAGTCTTACAAAACTCCAGCTGGATCTTTTGCCGGATATTTCTTTACCGTATCTTATCGTTATCACCACATATCCCGGAGCAAGCCCGGAAAAAGTTGAAGAAGAAGTATGTAAGCCGATGGAATCCGCACTCGGAACCATAAACGGTGTAAAGAACATTTACAGTATATGCAATGAAAATTACGGAATGGTTGAACTTGAATTCCAGGACGGAACGGATCTTGACAGTGCAATGGTCAAGGTCAGCAGTGCATTAAACAGTCTGGAATCGTATCTTCCGGAAGATTGCGGCACACCGTCTATCATGGAGATCGGTACCAATCTTATGGCAAGTATTTATCTTGCCGTCAGTATGGAAGGCATGTCTGCCGAAGAACTTTCACAGTTTGTTGAAAAGGATATATCACCGGCCTTTGCAAGAAGAGACGGTGTTGCCTCTGTTACGGAACTTGGACTTATTGACAAGACCATCCAGATAGAACTCGCAAAGGATAAAGTAGAAGAATTAAATGATAGGATCCTTGCGAGTACGGATGACGCATTCGCTGAAGCACTTGAACAGCTGGATGATGCAAAAAAACAGCTTGAGGATTCTCAGGATACTTTAAATAAGAGTAAAAAGGACATTGCAAAAAACGAGAAGAAACTTGCCGATGGTAAACAGGATCTTGTTGACGGCCAGAAGGAACTCGATGACGGAAAAAATGAGCTTGCAGAGAACTGGAGCAAGTTCGAGGACGGAAAAGCTGAACTCGAAAAGGGAAAAGAAGAGTTAGAAAACAAAAAGAAGGAAACGTATGATCAGCTGGCACAGGCAAGTGAAGCATTAAACCAGTTGAATGCTTACAAAGCCAGACTGACTGAACAGCAGGCACAGCTTGCAGCTTTGGAACAGGCTTCTTCAATGATAGATCCGACAACACTGAATGCTGCCAAAACACCTCTTGCATCAGCACTGGCAGGCGTTGACGCTTACGGTGATAATGACGGAAATCTTTCAGCGGATGAACTTGCTAACCTGTCGGCTATGGGAGTGACGGATCAGCTTTCGGCAATGGGAATATCCGTTGATGATCTTGCCGGAAAGTCTGTTGCGGACGCAACGAGTGCTGTCAACAATGCGATCGATGCTATTGTGGCTTCCAAAGACAGTTATGCAAAAGAAATCGATGCCATGAAGGTTGAGATCGAAGTCACAAAGGGCATCATAAGCGGTTATGAATCAAAGCTTGGCGGAACGACCGAAGCTGACATAGAAAAAGCAAAGATGGAAGCAGCTGCCGGATTCGGAAGTGCCGATGCACAGATGACTATCGGAAAGAGCACTCTTGATGCAACAAAGGCACAGCTTGAGTCGGCAGAAAAGAGTCTTGAAGATGCTCAAAAACAGATAGATGACGGCTGGGATACCATTAAAGACAGTGAAGAACAGCTGGCAGACGGCTGGAAACAGATCAAAGACGGCCAGAAGCAGATAACAGACGGCTGGGATGACTATAACGATGCCGTAAAGACTTATGAAAAACAGAAAGCTGAGGCTCTTAAAAAGGCCAATGCCGATGAGCTTTTGAAACTTGACACGCTCGCGACTTTGATCTATGCGCAGAACTTTGAGATGCCTGCGGGATATGTTGATGATAAACAGGATAATTCATGGCTTATCAAGATAGGTCAGAATTTTACCGAAGTTGATGAATTAAATGATGTGGTCCTTTGCAATATACACAACGTGGGCGATGTAAAGCTTTCGGATGTTGCGGATATCACTGTAATTGATAATTCGGGTGACAGCTATGTAAGACTCGGCGCAGAACAGGGTATCATCCTTTCTGTGTTCAAGAGTTCCGTTGCAGGAACCAATGATGTCAGCAAAGCCTGTGATGAAGCAGCAAAAGAACTGATGGAACAGTATCCCGGTCTTACAGTATCGGTTCTTATGGATCAGGGTGATTACATAGATATCATAGTTAAGAGCGTACTGCAGTCAATGGCAATAGGAGCATTGCTTGCTGTTATCATACTTGCGATATTTTTAAGAGATGCAAAACCTACAATGGTAGTAGCGATCAGTATACCGCTGTCGGTACTAGTCGCACTTGTACTCATGTACTTCTCCGATATATCCCTGAATATGCTTTCACTTTCGGGACTGGCACTCGGTATCGGTATGCTCGTAGATAACTCGATAGTTGTCATAGAGAACATATATCGACTGCGAGGAAAGGGAATAGAAGGCCCCAGAGCTGCAGTGCAGGGAACAAAACAGGTTGCGGGAGCTATCATTTCATCAACGCTCACAACAGCATGCGTATTCCTTCCGATGATATATACGACGGGACTTGTAAATGAACTGATGGCACCGATGTGTCTGTCGATCGTATACTGTTTGATGGCATCACTTCTTATCGCCATGACTGTTGTTCCGGCAGCATCATCTACGATCCTAAAGAATGCTGTTCCCAAGGAACATAGGATATTTGACAAGATCCAGGATGCATACGGCGCGGTGCTCGGATTCTTCTTAAAGAAGAAATGGATACCGATCTTAACGGCTGTTGGCCTTCTTATATTTACCGGATGGCTCATAATCAGAATGGGTATAGTTATGATACCTGAGATGACTATGAACCAGATACAGGCAGATCTGTATTATCCGGATGATATGGATAAAAAGGAGTGCTTCGAGACAACGGATGAGGTCATTGAGAGACTGCTCACTGTTGATGGACTTGGATCCATAGGTGTTATAGCGGGAGACGATACGGCTCTTATGAGTTCCGAACTTGCGGCTGCAAGTGATAATTTCCGTCAGATGTCATTTTTGATGCTGACCGAAGATCCAAATGCGGGTTCCGATGAGATAGAACGTATAATGAACGATATCGAAAACTCTGTGGCAGATCTTGATGTTGATTTCAGACTTGCAACAGCATCATCCGAGATGGAACAGCTTACGGGCGGAAGCGGCTTAAGCATAAATATATACGGAAACGATCTTGATAAGTTAAGTGCGATATCACATGACTTTATGGATATCATAGATCAGGTTGAAGGCTATACGGATATTTCAAACGGTGAGGAAGATGCAGACAAGGTGATCCACCTTGTTATCGATAAGAACAAGGCAATGTCCATGGGACTTTCTGTAGCACAGATATATCAGGATATCAACAGCAAGATAACGACTTCCAAATCGTCCGTGACCGTGACTGTTGATGATATAGAGATGGATATCAAGATAGTTGATGAGATGGAGCCTCTTACAAAAGAGAATCTCATGGATTATTCGTTCACGGTTGATGCCTATGATGAGGATGACGATCAGGTCACAAGAGAGCATACTCTCTCTGAGATAGCAAAAGAGGAGATCAGTGACGGTATCAATTCGATCAACAGAAAGAATCAGTCAAGATACATAACCGTTACGGCAAATGTTGATGAAGGATATAATGTAACACTCCTTACAAGACAGCTTGAGCCTTTACTCGCAAAGTACAACATGCCTTCAGGATATACTTACGAGATCGGCGGTGAATATGATTCCGTAGTTACGATGATAAAACAGATGCTTCTTGTTGCGGGACTCGGATGTCTGTTCATATACCTTGTAATGGTCGCTCAGTTCCAGAGCTTATTGAGCCCGTTCATCGTATTGTTCACCATACCTCTTGCATTTACAGGAGGATTCCTGTCACTTTGGATAACAAGAGAGAACATGTCTGTTATAAGTATGATGGGGTTCATAGTGCTGATGGGTACTGTTGTTAATAACGGTATCGTGTTCGTTGATTATACAAACCAGTTGAGAAAATCAGGTCTTGACAGGCACAACGCACTTATCGCAACAGGTAAGACACGTATGCGTCCGATACTTATGACCGCACTCACGACCATACTTGCTGAGAGTAATCTGATGATGGGAGATGATATGGGAGCCCAGCTCGGAAAAGGAATGGCTCTTGTTATAGCGGGCGGTCTTATGTATGCAACACTCATGACGCTGTTCATAATACCTGTCATGTATGACATCCTGTTTAAGAAACAGCCTCTTGATGTGGATATAGGAAGTGAGGACCTTGATGAGAGTCTGGATGATGCCAAGGATTATATAGAATCTATGGCTATGAAGGGTGTTGAGATACTGGAAGAAGAAAAAATAGAGGTTGACACTTAACAGGTGGTTTGATATTATAAATCGGTGGGTTAAAGCCCACCGATTATCATTTATTTATAAGTGATATCATTTAAAACAAGCTGCTGTAGCACAGTCGGTAGTGCGTCGCATTGGTAGTGCGGAGGTCACGGGTCCGATTCCCGTCAGCAGCTCAAAGAAAAAGCCTTGAAAATTCGCTAAAAAATGCGTGTTCAAGGTTTTTTTATGCGCTTTTCTCTCAATGTCTACAGAAGCAATAAAAAGCAGTGTGCCCTTTTGCGGAGCACACTGCTTTAATACTGATGAATCTAAAGTGTATATTGTGAAAGATCTGTCTTTATCGCATCTGAATAACTGGTCAGGTTTTCCGATACATTTGATATTGTATCTGTCTGAGCTGAGAGCTTATTACTCTCTGTTACGATCGATTCGCTAAGACCTAGAATCTCAGCTACGCTGGAAGCCTGTTCCTGTGTAGTTGCCGCATTGCCTGTAGCTACAGTGTTGATATGTTCAATACCGCTTGCGATCTGTGTGATACCTTCGGTTGCTTTGGCTACATCGTTGTAGATCATATCGAACGATCTGTTTGCGCTTTCAACACCATTGATGCAAGCTTCCATATCTTTTAAGCAGATATCGGCTTTCTTGTTGATATCTTCGATGTTTTGAGTGACTGTCTGTACCAGCTGACTGATAGATTCTGTGGCATCGGATGACTGCTTAGCAAGTACTCCGACTTCGGATGCAACGATGGCAAAACCTTTACCCATTTCACCGGCTCTTGCAGCTTCGATAGAAGCATTAAGTGACAAAAGATTGGTCTGTTCCGATATGGCATTGATCGTATCAATGATACCGGTTATCTGAGCTACCGACTCGGAGGTTGCATGAATGATGTTGGTGAGGTCTGTTATCGTGCTGTTAAGGGTACCAACATTATTTGTCATGTTGTCCATCTCGTTTTTACCGGTTGTGGATGACTTCATGGTCTCTGCACAGAGGGCCTTGACATCTTCGGCATTCTGCGTGAGATTACCTGCTGTCTGAGCTAGGTTGTTGGCTGCTTCGGCTATCTCATCAATTGATTTGTTCATGTAATTAAGAGTGCTGTTCAAATTCTCAACAGATTCATTCTGGCTGTGATTTGAAGCGGCTAAAGTACGTGTGATGTTTGTACATTCACTTGCACTTGAACTCATATCACTGGAAATATTTGAGAGATTAAGCAACATGTTTCTTGTCATGGAAACATATGCGTTCAGACTCTCGCAGAGTGTGGTCACTTCATTATTGCCCTGAGGGATAACAGTGATGGTGAAATCACCCTTACTCATATCGGTTATGCTCTTTGTTACATCTGTAACAGGATTGATGTATTTTGAAATGATGAAATACAAAAGAAGAGCAAGAAGTATAAGCAGTATCGCTGCCGAGATGAATGTGATGCTTACAGTTGATGTAATGCTGCTACTGATAAAAGAATAGGGGACAGCACTTACAACAACCCAAGATGTTCCTTCGATCTCGGTAGAGCAGAACATATATTTTCCTGACGAGGTCTTAGCGGTAAGAACCTTGTCATTTATATCCGTTGATGAAGTGTTGAGTGAATCAAATACCTGCGAAAGTCCCTGCATTATGGGATCTGCACATTCCGTAACAGTCTGACCCGTGATACCGTCGACACTGCTAACAAGGATGTCTTTTGTACTCTTGTTGATTATGTAGAATGTTGCATCAGGTGAGCTTGATTTGAAAGCATTCAGCTTTTCGGCTACCTTATCAAAATTGATATCACTGCTCAGTACCGTATTGTTGGCAAGCATTACGGAACATGCCAGGCATGTCTTGCCGGTTGATGCATCAACATAGGGTTCTGAAGTATATATCTGTCCGTTGCTGCTAAGAGCGCCCGTGAACCAAACTCTGTCCGTAAATACAAAGGTGTCATCGGGTATCCATCCGGAACCGTCAAGGAAGACGCCGCGGTCACCGAAACCTATGTAAATATCCTGGGAATCGGGATCTTCTGCAGTGATCTTTAACAGCATGTTAAGAGTTGCATCATCGGACTGATCAGGCATGTTCTTGAACACGCTTGCGGTCTGACTGACTCTTGATTCTATCAGGCTCCACCAGTTGTGGATCTCGCTGGCATACGAAACGGATTCCTCGGCAAGGATGGTCTCTGTAAGAGAGGTGATACGTATGCTTTGCATTCTGATGTTGTTTGCTGTGATAAGGATTATGACGATTGCCACAAATGCGATGATCTCGCTGGATAGGATTTTCTTTAACGTTTTTCTTTTTTTCATATCAAACACCTCACCATGTTTAAATATAATATATTTTATGGTACAATCTACATGGTATGTTGTCAATTGTCAGTCATTTTATGACAATTTGCATAAAACCCAAAAGAAAGGCAGATAAAAATGAATAAGAGATTCGAAGATCTTATTTCATATGTGATGATAACAGTAGGTGCGCTGATGGCAAGCTTTTCGGTCGCGTGCATCTTATTGCCTAACGATGCGATCGATTACGGTACAGCGGGTGTGGCAATAATCGTCAGCAAGATGACGGGACTTAGTCTGTCGCTTTGCGTGTTCTTTATATTCCTACCTTTTTTGATCGCGGGAATATGGATACTGGGAAAGAGATTCGGAATAAAAGCGGCTGTCGGATCGCTGGTATACACAGTGGGGCTGGCTGTCTTTGAAAGAGTGCCTTTTGAGCTTAACACCGAGCATTTTTTGGCTGTAGTATTCGGAGGAGCGATACTCGGAGCCGGATTGTCGCTTATATTAAGACACGGCGGATGTATTGACGGATCGGAGATATTTGCCAATATAGTTATAAGAAAACTTTCGGACAGGACGGGAAAGAATTTCAGCATGTCCTATATACTTATAGCATTCAATGCGTGTGTATATATGGCGGCATTCCTTCTTATAAATCGTAACTCCGCATTGCTGAGCCTTCTGGTCTATGTCATAGCAACAACGATAATAGATCACTTTACGGATCATTTCGAAGCCATCAAACAGGTTACCATCATAACCAAGGAGCCCGATGAACTGATAAAGGCTATCAAGAAGGAACTCAACAAGACCTGTACCATCATGAATTCGTACGGAGCGATAGCCGGAGAGAACCGTACGCTGATCTGCTACGTAAACTATTTTGAACTGCAAAAGATGCGTGAGATAATATCAAGGAACAAAGGTACGTTCAGTACTGTATCCACGATCGATGAGATATTAAGATAAGAAAGAGAGGAAGGTCAAATATGGATCTGAATCAGGCCAGAAAAAAGATAGAGGAGATCGATGCCAAGATGGCTGCTTTGTTTGAACTAAGAATGCACTGTTCAAAGGAGATAGCAGAGTATAAGATAGCAAATGACATGCGCGTTTTTGATGCTGTAAGAGAAAAGAAATTACTCGATCTAAACAGCGCGCTTATAGAAGATAAAGAATTAGAGACATATTACAGAGACTTTTTGAGAGCGGTCATGAACATATCCAAGGATTATCAGAGAAATATCATGTCCGAAGAATAGATATTTTTATGTGTTAATTTGTCAGATTTTATACACAATAGGAAAAAAGTGTGATATAATCAAAACGGTATAGTTTTTTATTGGGAGCCAAAACAATAAACGTTTAATAAGCGAGGGTTTGGAAGATGAAATTAGTTATTGTTCTGCTGGTAGGTATCATCCTGTACATTCTGGTCAGTCTTATCTACAAGAGATTCTGGCATAAGGGATTAAACATCTCCGTGGAATTTGAGAGCGATATGGTAAGAGAGGGCGACGACAACAAGCTTATCGAAAAGATCTCAAATGACAAGGTATTGCCGATCAATATCCTTCAGATAAGATTTGCTCTGCCCAAGGTATTCAAATTCGCAGAGGTCAAGAAGTCATCGGCTGTTACCGACCAGATCTACAGAAGCGATTATTTCTCAGTTTTGCCTTATCAGAAGGTAACAAGATATTATCCTTTCAAGTGTACACAGAGAGGATGTTATCAGTTGGCGAGTATAGATGTCTTCGGAATGGATTTCTTTATTTCGAAAGCAAGACGAATGACACTTAAGACTCCCAGACTCATGTATGTACTTCCGAAACCTATTCACGATATAAGTGTTCCAGAGAACATAGACAAGATCATGAGTTCAATAAAGGAAGACGGCGAATCAAGAAGATGCGTTGTACTTCTCAACACAGAGCTCAATTCGATGTCAAGAGCGGATGAATTAGTTGAAGACGGCGTTCGTATAGCAGATTATCTCGTAGAGAGATGCTACAAGGAAAACATACCGGTTAAGTTCTTCACAAACGGTATCGACATGATCACCGGAGAGGAATGCAAGACCGGATTTGTATCAGATATCGAGAACAAGGAATCACTCCAGAAGACTATATCAAGAATCGATATCACAAAGTCACCCAGAGCTTTCAAGCATGTGCTTGGCGAGGCAGAGAGACTGGATGACGGAAATACAGATTTTGTTATTATATCAAACAACAGAAAATCAGATTTCGTCAAACTGCTTGAAGAGTTTACTGCAAAGGGACATGTTGCAAAACTCGTTATACCTGAGTTTAAGGATGTAGATATTACACCGTACGAAGATGACAAAGAAAAGATTGTAAAGTGGGTGGTGGAAAATGATTAGTAGAAGATATAAAACAATATTTGATTTTTCAAACTGCATGTTGATCTACCTGTTGGGCCTGGGTGCATCCCTTGGGATCACAGCCCTGGTAAGATATGAGAAATTCTCATGGCAGTACACATTGGTTTCTGCGATCATTCTGTTCGCATATACCATGATAAGACTTTTTGTAAATCAGTTGCCGGTATCTTTCGTGGCACATATAGTAATCGCTGCGATCGCATTTTATATACCGTACGGAGCTTCGATACATAAGTATATGATAGCCGGTTTTGCGATCCTTCTTATAGTTATCGATATGAACGATTTCTATAAAAAGAAGAATCAGTCATACGGAGTAATTCATGTGGCATCATGCTCGATATTCCTTCTTATCTTTGCATATGTTGATTATGCAGCAAACAAGGTAAGAGAAGTTGAAGGCAACATGAAGCTTGGCGTTAAGTATGAACTCTTTGCTACATTTGTATGTCTCATATGTATCGCATTCTTTGCTTTCATACTGATCCGTGCATATGTTGCAAATGCCATCAAGCTTGCAGATAACAGCCAGATCGATGAGAACGCGCCTGTTGATTACATGTACGGTAATTCAAACAGATTCGTAGGACCGATCATCGCACTTATCATCGCTGCAATGCTTGTTATCCAGTCAAGAACATCCGAGAACATTTTCGCAAATATGTGGATGGGTCTCTTAAAGGGTGTTGCAGGAGTATTCAATCTGTTCTCGTTTGTTCAGTCAAGCCAGACAGAGTTTGATGCAAAGACAAGGATCGCTGCACAGGGAACCACTCTTTACTATGTAGAGTTTGGTGTGGCACTTATCATAATGATCCTTCTTATAGCAGCTGTTGTAGCTATAATCACAAGGATCTACAAGAGCCATTGGCATAAAGATATCTCAGCCGATGAGACACTTGAATCTGCAGCCATGGTAGAGAAGAGAGAATGGATCTACCATAAAGAGTCAAAGAAGATGGATGATACAGCAGTTACCAAGGCTGCTGAGATACCTACCGATATAGCTGAAATTGAAGAGGAAAAGAAGCCTTCCGAAGTAAAAGAAACGGTTGAAGAGAAGGTAGAAGAAGTAAAGGAAGCTTTAGAGGAAAAGGCTGAAGAAGTAAAGGAAGCTGCAGAAGAGAAAACTGAACCAGTAAAAGAAGCAGTAGAAGAAAAGACCGAAGTTGCTAAGGATAAGCTTGAGGAAGCTAAGGAAGCTCTTGTTGAGAAAGCTGCCGAAGCAAAAGCTGCTGTGGAAGAGAAGGCTGAAGCTGCCAAGGAAGAAGTAAAGGTTCAGGCAGAAGATGCAGCAAAAGAAGCGGCCGGTGAGGTAAAGGAAGCTGCAGAAGAGAAAGCTGAAGCTGTAAAGAAAACAGCAGAGGCATCAAAGAATCATGCAAAACAGCAGTCTTCAGGCAATAAGAAGAAATAAGTACTTTGATTTGTTAAAAAGGTGGGCTGAGCGCTCACCTTTTTTAATAATAAGATAAAGGGGATGTTGATCCTATGACAAAATACGAAAAGCATGGAGCATTACATGTAAACAGCAAGGGAAAACTTGTTGATCACAATAATGAAACGGTTGTGCTTCATGGACTGTCAACTCACGGGCTTTCATGGTATCCGCAATACATCAACAGAGACTTCTTTGAGTTTATGAGCGATAAGTGGAAGGTTGATGTTATCAGACTTGCGATGTATACGGCTGAACTGGACGGATACTGCACCGGTGATGAAAAGAATAAGGAGACGCTTTTAGAGATCGTAGACAAGGGCGTTAAGTATGCTACCGAGATCGGTCTTTATGTGATCATAGACTGGCATATTCTTATGGATTCAAACCCGCTTATGCACAAGGATGAAGCGGTTGAGTTTTTTGAGACAGTGGCAGAAAAGTATCATGCATACGGAAATGTGTTCTATGAGATATGCAACGAGCCGAATGTGGACTGCACCTGGGCTGATATAAAAGCATACGCTGACGAAGTCATACCCGCTATAAGGAAGCATGATGAGTATGCTGTGATCCTTTGCGGAACACCCACATGGTCGCAGGATGTGGATGAGGCTGAAAACGACCCCATAACCATTGATAAGAACCTTATGTATGTATTGCATTTCTATGCCGATACACACAGGGATAAATTGAGAAATAAGTTTACGGAAGCTGCTGACAAAGGACTGCCCCTTTTCATAACGGAATTTGGCTGCTGTGATGCAAACGGAGATCTTAGCAATAACTTTGAACAGGCAGATATGTGGATAAAGCTCGCCGATGAGTATGATGTGAGTTATGTGATGTGGAACATATCAAACAGAGACGAGACAAGCGCAAGCTTTGTTCCCGAGTGCGATAAGGTCACCGATTTTGAAGATGAAGATCTTCGTGAAGCATGCAAGTGGTTCGTAAATGTGCTCAAAGAGCATGCTTAAGACTATTCATTAGGGATTGTGATTAAGATGGAATATATATTAAAGTCAACGATAGCTCTTGAATTCATTAAGAAATCTCCGGTGACGGGAAGCTATAAGGGCATGCGTTACCGCCTTATGAAGGACTCAGATGAGATAGAGGTATGCATATGGCCCGAGCCGTATAACTTTATAAAAACTGCGGATGAATTAAAGCAGTACAATAGATTTCCTCTTTCCGCAGAAGGAAAGGATGCGGCTGTCGACTGGCTTAACGAGCAGGTGGATGTGCAAAGGCCGCTATGGGATACGGCATTAAGTACATCCTGGGTATAAAAAATATATGAAGAAAAAGACAAGCACCCCTGTGAGGTGCTTATTCTTTTATGCCTGCATCTTTTTGACAGCTGCTGATAGCATAAGCTTGATGCGGTTTAACTGGTTTACTTCGCTGGCTCCCGGATCGTAGTCGATAGCAACGATGTTGGCTTCGGGATGAGTACGTCTTAGCTCTTTTATAACGCCCTTTCCCACGATATGGTTGGGCAGACATCCAAACGGCTGCGTACATACGATATTGGGTGCCCCGGAGTGAATAAGCTCAACCATCTCACCTACCAAAAACCATCCTTCACCTGTCTGGTTGCCGATAGAAACATAGTCCTCTGCATACTTGATAAGTGTTGATATGGGAGGTGCCGGATCAAAGTGCTTGCTCTTTGCATAAGCCTTGTTAACAGGCTTTGTCAAAAGCTCTATAAAGTTTATTCCAAGCTGTGATATTAAAGCGCTCTTCTTGCTTGTAAAGAAGTGCTCATTCTTATATACCTGATCATGGAAGCAGTAGAGCATGAATCCAATAAGCTCGGGAACAACAGCTTCGGCTCCTTCGGCTTCCAGAAGCTCTACAAGGCGGTTGTTGCCGGCAGGAGAGTATTTAACGAGTATCTCTCCGACAATTCCTACACGGGGCTTCTTTAATTCCTCGTTGATCGGGATCTCATCAAACTCTTTTATGATCTGTTTCATCATCTTATACATCTTTGTGATGCTGATATGCTTTCCAGAAACAAAATCAATACATTCCTTGACCCATTTTTCGTGAAGCCTGTCAACACTTCCGGGTTCGAGCTCATAAGGACGCATACGGTATACGACCTTCTGGAAGATATCTCCGAATACGGCACTTACGGCTGCTTTGGTAAGGAATTTTGCGTTTATCTTAAAGCCCGGGTTTGATTCGATTCCACCGAGGTTTAAGGATATAACGGGGATATATTCAAGATTTGCTTTTCTCAGAGCCCTTCTGATAAATCCTATATAGTTTGTTGCCCTGCATCCGCCGCCGGTCTGAGTTATGACAAGAGCTGTCTTTTTAAGATCATATTTGCCGGAGAACAGTGCCTCCATTAGCTGACCCACAACAAGAAGCGAGGGATAGCATGCATCGTTATTTACATATTTAAGTCCCATATCGATGGAAGCACGGCTGTTTGTATCAAGTACGACCAAGTTGTAGCCGCAGCTTGCCATGGCAGGTCCCATGATATCAAAGTGTATCGGAGACATCTGAGGAACGATTATAGTATAACCGTCTTTTCTCATCTCTTCGGTAAACTTTACTTTTTCTATTGAACTGGGACGAACAGTTCTTTGCTTGTTTAAGCGTTTTCTTACATCGAGAGCTGATATGAGAGAACGTATCCTTATCCTTGCGGCACCTAAGTTATTTACTTCATCGATCTTAAGACAGGTATAGATCTTATCCGCATTTGAAAGTATGTCATTAACCTGATCTGTCGTAACCGCATCCAGTCCGCAGCCGAAAGAGTTAAGCTGTACGAGATCGATATTGTCGGTCGTACGCACAAAACTTGCAGCAGCATAAAGACGTGAATGATACATCCACTGGTCGGATACTATAAGCGGTCTTTCGGGATTTCCCATATGAGATACGCTGTCTTCTGTAAGGACTGCGATATCATAGGATGTTATCATCTCGGGGATACCGTGATTTATCTCGGGATCAAGGTGATAAGGTCTTCCTGCAAGGACTATGCCGCGCATGCCTGTCTCATTTAACTGTTTAACGACTTCCTCACCCTTTTTCTGTATATCCTGATGAGCTTTGTCGAGTTCCTTCCAAGCATCGAATACGGCATTTGTGACATCAAGAGCCGGAAGTTCGGGGAATTCTTTTACCAGAGCCTTGGCAACGACATCGGCGCTTATAAACGAAAGGAAAGGATTTTTAAACTTAACCTCGCCGCGTCCTATCTCTTCGACATTGTTTTTTATGTTTTCCGAGTAGGATGTGACTATGGGACAGTTATAGTGGTTGTTTGCATCCTTAAACTCATTTCTCTCATAGAAGAGAGCGGGGTAGAAGATAAAATCAACCTTCTGGTTTATGAGCCACATGATATGACCGTGAGCCAGTTTTGCCGGATAACACTCGGATTCCGACGGTATGGATTCAATGCCCAGCTCGTATATTTTACGGTTGGATATCGGCGAGAGAACAACCCTGTAGCCGAGGTCCGTAAAGAAGGTATACCAGAAAGGATAGTTCTCATACATGTTTAATACTCTTGGTATACCGACTGTTCCTCTTGTTGCCTTTTCGGCACTTAAAGGCTCGTAATCAAAGAATCTGTTGAGCTTATACTCAAACAGATTGGGTATGTTGTTCTTGTTTCTTTCTTTTCCGAGACCGCGCTCGCAACGGTTTCCGGAGATGTAATGACGTCCTCCCGGGAAACGGTTTATGGTAAGACGGCAGTTGTTTGTACAGCCTTTGCACTTTGACATGCTTGTCTCAAAGGTAAACGCTTCAACAGCCTTCTGGTCGAGCATTGTTGTGCGATATCCTTCTTCGAAACGCTCTCTTGATATAAGAGCAGCACCAAACGCACCCATGATACCTGCGATATCGGGTCTTATTGCTTCACAGCCTGCTGTCTTTTCAAAGCTTCTCAAAACAGCATTGTTATAAAAGGTACCGCCCTGTACGACTATGTTCTTTCCAAGTTCCGAAGCATCGGATACCTTTATGACCTTAAACAGGGCATTCTTTATTACTGAGTAAGCGAGACCTGCGGAGATATCGGCAACGGAAGCACCTTCCTTCTGGGCCTGCTTTACTTTTGAGTTCATAAATACAGTACAGCGTGTTCCAAGATCTATCGGATGAGGAGCAAATAAAGCCTCACTTGCAAAATCCTGAACACTGTAATTAAGTGATTCGGCGAAATTTTCTATAAAGGAACCGCAGCCCGAAGAACATGCTTCGTTAAGCTGGACACTGTCTACGGTCTGGTTCTTTATCTTGATGCATTTCATATCCTGACCGCCTATGTCAAGGATACAGTCGACATCGGGCTTGAAGAATGCAGCCGCATAGTAGTGGGCGACAGTCTCAACCTCGCCGTCATCAAGTAAAAATGCTGCCTTCATTAATGCTTCGCCGTAACCGGTAGAACATGCTCTTACGATATGAGCATCTTTCGGAAGCACTTTGTATATATCGAGTATCGCATCAATGGCAGTCTGCAGCGGATTGCCGTTGTTATTGTCATAGAAAGAGTAGAGCAGATCTCCGGATTCACTTACTACAGCTATCTTGGTCGTTGTAGAACCGGCATCTATACCCATAAAGCAGTTGCCCTTGTAGGTGGAAAGATCAGCTTTTTTAACCTGAGCCTTTGCATGGCGGGCTTCAAACTCATCATATTCTTGTTTGTTTGCAAAGAGAGGCTCCATACGGGCAACCTCAAAGTCCATATGGATACCGCCGCTTAAACGGGTGATCATGTCGCTTAAAAGGCAAGAATTATCTTCCTTTGCATTTAATGCCGAACCAATGGCGGCAAAAAGATGAGAATTATCAACATTGATGATGTGCTCATCATCAAGCTTTAAAGTCCTTATAAATGCCGCACGAAGCTCTGAGAGGAAATGGAGCGGTCCTCCGAGAAATGCAACATGACCTCTTATGGGCTTACCGCAGGCAAGTCCTGATATGGTCTGGTTTACAACAGCCTGGAAGATTGAAGCGCTTAGGTCCTCTCTGGTCGCACCGTCGTTTATAAGAGGCTGTATATCGGTCTTTGCGAATACACCGCAGCGGGCAGCTATGGTATACAGTGAATTGTAATTTTTTGCATATTCATTAAGTCCGGTGGCATCAGTCTGGATAAGAGCAGCCATCTGATCGATAAAGGAACCCGTACCGCCGGCACATATGCCGTTCATACGCTGTTCGATGTTGCCGTTTTCGAAATATATGATCTTTGCATCCTCACCGCCAAGCTCGATGGCAACATCGGTCTTGGGTGCAAACTCCTGCAAAGATGTGGATACAGCGATAACTTCCTGTGTGAAGGGTACTTCAAGGTGATTTGCCAGCGTAAGACCGCCGGAACCTGTGATCATCGGATGGACCGAAAGATTACCTAAAGAGTCTGATGCCTTTTTTAAGAGATCTGTCAGTGTCTCCTGGATATTTGCGAAATGTCTCTCATAATCGGAGAACAGGATCTTATGTGTATCGTCAAGAATAGCGATCTTGACTGTTGTTGAACCTATATCGATTCCCAGTGTGTACTGCATGATAAATCCTTTCGGGAAAACTTCTTCTTATTTATTATGTATGAGCATTCAATCCAAACCATTATACATAGATTGAGCAATGCTTTCAACCTCAAAAGAGGCTAACTCAAAATGTTAATAAAATTTTTATATTTTCTGAAAAAGGAAAAAACACAGAAGCGCTGAATATAGTTATTGTAGGGTTCTATTTGATCATTGTTTGAATATTTGAGGAAATATTATGACGATAAGAGAAGAACTTGAAAACAGAGAAAAGATAACACTCAGTCCTTATGCGACATTAAGCGTTAATACAAAGGGCAGACAGCGTGAAGAAGAACAGTGTGATATAAGACCGGTCTTTCAGAGAGACCGTGACAGGATACTTCACAGCAAGTCATTCAGGAGACTTAAGGATAAGACACAGGTCTTTTTGTCACCTGAGGGAGATCATTACAGGACCAGACTGACTCATACACTTGAAGTCAGCCAGAATGCCAGAACGATAGCAAAGGCTCTAAAGCTAAACGAAGATCTGGTCGAAGCCATAGCACTCGGTCATGACCTTGGCCATACACCTTTCGGACATGCCGGTGAGAGAGCATTAAATGAGATATGTCCGCTTGGCTTTGAGCATCATCTCCAGAGTTTAAGAACAGTCGATGTTTTGGAAAAAGACGGACAGGGACTTAACCTTACCTGGGAAGTGCGTGACGGGATACTTAATCATCAGACAAGCGGAAGTCCCGGAACACTTGAAGGAAAGATTGTAAGACTGTCGGATAAGATAGCATATATACACCACGATATGGATGATGCGATAAGAGCGGGTATCCTTACCGAAGCCGATGTGCCGAAGAGCATAAGGGAAGTCATCGGATACACGACAGGTGAGAGGCTCGATCATTTCATCCATGATATCGTGACCACAAGCTTTGAAAAAGATGACATACTCCAGTCTGAGCCCGTGGCTGAGGCAATGAAGCAGTTAAGGGAGTTTATGTTTGAGAATGTATATAAGAATCCGGAGGCCAAATCCGAGGAAGGAAAGGCTGAGAGACTGATGGAGACGCTATATACATACTATATGAATCATATAGATCTACTCCCGTCCGATCTGCTTTCTCTTTTAAACAAGGGAGAGGCCAAGGAGCGTATAGTATGTGATTTCGTCGGCGCGATGAGCGACAGATATGCCATCGCAAAGTATGATGAGCTTTTTATTCCGAAATCATGGCATATTTGACCGTAAGCTTAGAGGGAACCTTTAATGTTTTACCCGGAAGAGATAATAGAAGAAGTCAGAAGTAAAAACGATATAGTTGATGTCATAGGCGGATATGTCAGGCTTCAGAAAAAGGGTGCGAATCATGTGGGACTGTGTCCTTTTCATAATGAGAAGACGGGGTCGTTTACCGTATCGGCTTCAAAGCAGATGTTCTACTGCTTCGGATGCGGTGCGGGAGGAAATGTCATAACATTCATCATGAAACATGAGAATGCGACATTTTCGGAAGCACTTGAAAAACTCGCTGACAGAGTCGGCGTAAAGCTGCCTGAGTTCGAACAGAGCGCAGAACAGAAAAAGCAGGCAAGCGAGAAAGCGATCCTTTTGGAGATAAACAAGGAAGCTGCAAAGTATTTCTATTACCAGCTAAGAGGCAAAGCCGGCGAGCACGGTATGGAATACTTTAAGAAAAGACAGCTCTCAGAGGAGACGATAAACGGATTTGGTCTGGGATACTCACTGCCGTATTCGGATGATCTGTCACAGTATCTTAGGAAAAAAGGCTACAGCGATGAGATGATCGTTAAAGCGGGACTTGCATCCGTAGATGAGAAGAGAGGACTGCATGACAAATTCTGGAACAGAGTCATCTTTCCGATACAGGATATCAATCACAGAGTCATAGGTTTTGGCGGACGAGTAATGGGTGATGGAGAACCCAAGTACTTAAACAGTCCCGAGACTCCGGTTTTTGACAAGAGCAGAAATCTGTTCGGACTGAATTTTGCAAGATCGAGCAGAAAGGATCATCTGATACTCTGCGAGGGATATATGGATGTCATATCGATGCACCAGGCGGGATTCACCCAGGCGGTCGCATCACTGGGAACGGCTTTTACATCCGGTCAGGCAAATCTTATAAAACGATTTACTGAAAACGTTATCCTAAGCTATGACAGTGACGGTGCCGGAACAAAAGCGGCGCTAAGAGCCATAGGTATCCTAAGGGAAACAGGCATAACCGCAAAGGTACTTGATCTTAAGCCCTACAAGGACCCCGATGAGTTTATTAAAAACCTCGGCAATGAGGCTTTTGAGGAGAGGATAGAAAACGCAAAAAACAGCTTCTTTTTTGAGATAGATGTCCTTGAGAGGGATTTTGATCTTAAGGATCCCGAGGAAAAGACCAAATTCCACAGAGAGATAGCAAAGAAGATATGTGCTTTTTCTGAGGAGGTTGAGCGGAATAACTATATCGAGGCTGTCTGTGACAGATATATGATATCGACGGATGCCATGAAGAAGATGGTCATCAGTTATGCGGCAGCCGGAGTTAACGGATACACACCTCAGATCATAAAGTCGGGAGTAAAGAAAGCGGATCCCGATGAGGGCAGGAAGAGAGCACAAAGGTTATTGATAACGTGGATCAGTGAGGAAAAGGATCTGCTTCCCAAGATATCAAAGTATATAGATGTCGGGGATTTCACGCAGGACCTGTACAGAAAGATAGCAACAAGACTGTTTGAAGAGATAGAAAATAACACAGATCTTGAACCTGCATCACTTATATCGATGTTTGAGGATGAAGAGGAACAGAAAGAAGTCGCGAGCCTCTTTAATACAAGGTTAACGGATCTTACCGGACAGCCGCTGGAGATAGATTCCGTAAGAGACAAGGAGAGGGCGCTTTTTGATATCCTCATAAACGTAAAGACAGGCAGTCTGGAATATTATACAAAACAGCTCGGAAGCGAGCCTGATGCGATAAAAAGAGTCATGGAAGGCAAAAAGCTTCTTGAAGATCTTAAAAAGAATAAAATAAAACTTGGATAGGAGATATTTAAATGGACGAAGCATTACAACCAAAATTTGAAGAGAAGTTGAAAGCACTTCTCGAATCGGCAAAAAAGCGCGAGAATGTAGTCGAATATAATGAGGTTCTCGATACATTTGCTGAGTTTTCACTGGATGAGGAACAACTTGAAAAGGTATTCGAGACACTCGATAACGCAGGAGTCGATATCATGAAGATCGATCCCATTGAGGATGAGCTTCAGGTTGATGACATCGATATCATCGATGATGAGGAGATCATCCTTACAGAGGAAGATGAGATCGATATGGAGAATATCGACCTTTCCGTTCCGGACGGCGTAAGTATCGAAGATCCCGTGCGTATGTATTTAAAGGAGATCGGTAAGGTACCGCTTCTTTCGGCTGAGGAAGAGATCGAGCTTGCACTGCGTATGGAAGACGGTGACGAGGAAGCAAAGAAAAAGCTTGCGGAAGCAAACTTAAGACTCGTTGTATCGATCGCAAAGAGATATGTCGGAAGAGGAATGCTTTTCCTTGATCTTATCCAGGAAGGTAACCTTGGTCTTATCAAGGCGGTTGAGAAATTCGATTACCGTAAGGGATTCAAATTCTCCACATATGCGACATGGTGGATAAGACAGGCTATAACAAGAGCTATAGCTGATCAGGCAAGAACGATACGTATACCTGTTCACATGGTTGAGACGATAAACAAGCTCATCCGTGTTTCAAGACAGTTGTTGCAGGAGCTGGGTCGTGAACCTACCCCCGAAGAGATAGCGGAAGAGATGAACATGCCGGTTGAGCGTGTAAGAGAGATACTTAAGATAAGCCAGGAGCCCGTTTCGCTTGAGACTCCCATCGGTGAAGAGGAAGACAGCCATCTTGGAGATTTCATCCCTGATGACAACATTCCGGTACCCGCAGACGCGGCTGCATTCACACTGCTCAAGGAACAGCTGCTTGAAGTACTCGGAACACTTACCGACAGAGAGCAGAAGGTATTGAGATTAAGATTCGGTCTTGATGACGGAAGAGCACGTACTCTCGAAGAGGTCGGCAAGGAGTTCAATGTCACGAGAGAAAGAATAAGACAGATCGAGGCAAAGGCTTTAAGAAAGCTTCGTCATCCGTCAAGATCAAGAAAGCTTAAGGATTATCTGGATTGATGGTACCTATCAGTTTAAGGATGAAAAGGATCGCGGATATGGTCTCACCCCTGCCGGTTGCGGACATAGGCTGTGATCATGGATTTGTAAGTATATATCTTGTCCTTCAAAGGGGCGTATCGAGAGCGATCGCCATGGATATCAACGAAGGACCGCTTGAAAGAGCAAGAGAGCACATCCTGGAATATGACCTTAAAGACCGTATAGACGTTAGACTCTCAGACGGAGCAAAAGCGCTAAAAGAAGGTGAAGTTAAGACAGCCGTCATAGCGGGTATGGGCGGCAGGCTTACCATCAGGATAATAAAGGATTCGTTTGATAAGTTTTCTAAGATGGAGAGTATGGTATTAAGCCCTCATTCCGAGGTCGACCAGGTAAGAAGATATCTGTTTGAAAGCGGTTTTGTCATCACAGATGAAGATATGGTCTATGATGAAGGGAAGTATTATACGATCATAAAGTGCTCTTACAGGAAAGATACAGATGATGAGAAGGTTTTAAAATATCCGTATGGGAAAAACGGATTTATGTTTGGACCAAAGCTCATTGAAAAAAAGCATCCCGTCCTTAAGGAATACCTTAAATACAGACTGGATAAATTAAATCAGATAAAAGAAAACATCATAAATAAGGGTTATGCAAAAAACGGTTCCTCTCTTGACAGAGTAAAAGAGATCGAAAGCGAGATCTCTCAGATAGAGGAACTAATAACAGAATGGAGGTAGCCGTATGGCAAAGATTACGATCAACGGGAAGGTTACGGAGTACAAGACAGGAACAACTTACGAAGAGATAGCAAATGACTATCAGGAAGAATACGGAAACGAGATAGCTCTTGTTATCGAAAACGGTAAGATCCGTGAGCTTAACAGGACCGTTATAAGAGATGCAAAAGTTGAATTCATCACATTAAGGGACGGTATCGGACATAAGGCATATGAGAGAAGTGCGACCATGCTCTTTGTAAAGGCACTCAGTGATGTTGTGGGCTCAAAGAAAGCAGGTAAGGTAAAAGTTGAATTCTCCATAGGAAAAGGTCTGTACTGTTCGCCTCAGGGTGATTACAAAGTGACGGATGATCTTGTTGAGCATGTCAACATGAGGATGAACGAGCTTGTTGAAGCAAATGTCCCGATAAAGAAAAAGACATATCCTATAGGTGAAGCTATAGAGCTTTTTGAAGAGCAGGGGATGACGGATAAAGTCAATCTGTTTAAATACAGAATGAGCTCATCCGTAAACGTTTACAGCATAGAAGATTATTATGACTATTTCTACGGATATATGCTCCCGAGTACGGGCTATATCAAATCTTTCATAGTCATGGCTTATGAGGAAGGATTCTTGCTCCTTCTTCCCGATAAGAACGATCCTTTCAATCTTGACACATTTGAGCCGAGAGAAAAGCTCTTTAAGAGCATGGATACCACTACAGAGTGGGGAAATGCCATGGGTATCGGAACGGTCGGTGATCTTAACAATAAGATCTGTGACGGTGAGCTTGAGGATATGATCCTTGTCCAGGAAGCACTCCAGGAGAGAAAGATAAGCGAGATTGCGGCTCAGATAGCATCAAAAGAAGGCGTTAAGTTCGTAATGATAGCGGGACCGAGTTCTTCGGGAAAGACAAGCTTTTCTCACAGGCTTTCCATACAGCTTAGAACTCACGGCTTAAAGCCTCATCCGATAGGCGTTGATGACTACTTCGTAAACAGAGAGGATACACCTCTTGATGAGAACGGAAATTATAACTTTGAATGTCTTGAAGCCATAGATGTACAGGGCTTTAACGATGACATGGTGGCTCTGCTTGAAGGAAAGAGAGTAGAACTCCCTTCATTTAATTTTAAAACTGGTCACAGAGAGTATAACGGAAACTTCTTGCAACTTGGAGAAGACGATATCCTTGTTATCGAAGGAATCCACGGACTCAATGACAAGATGAGCTACAAGCTTCCTACAGAGAGTAAGTTTAAGATCTATATAAGTGCCCTGACATGTCTTAACATAGACGGACACAACAGGATACCTACGACAGACGGAAGACTGCTTCGAAGGATAGTAAGAGATGCCAGAACAAGAGGAAACGGCGCAAAGCGTACCATAGAGATGTGGCCGAGCGTAAGAAGAGGCGAAGAGGAGAATATATTCCCTTACCAGGAGAGTGCCGATGTAATGTTCAATTCGGCAATGATCTATGAACTGGCTGCCTTAAAGCTTTATGCGGAACCTCTGCTTTACGGCATAGGCAAGGATGAGCCTGAATACCTTGAGGCTCAGAGGCTGTTGAAATTCCTCGGATATTTTGTTAGTATTCCATCTGATAAGATACCGATCAATTCCATCGCGAGAGAATTCGTTGGCGGAAGTATATTCAAGGTATGACAATAAAAGAAAAAAACAAGCAGGACGGATGATCGCGGCAGTTTAACTGACGAGGAAAGTCCGGGCTTCGCAGGGCAGGATGCCGGATAACGTCCGGTGGAGGTGACTCCCAGACCAGTGCAACAGAAATATACCGCCCCTAAAGGGTAAGGGTGAAATGGCAGTGTAAGAGACTACCGCCTGTGTGGTAACAGACAGGGCACATGTAAACTCCATCCGAAGCAAGACCAAGCAGGAAACTATGACCCGGCCCGGCGAGTTTCCAGGTAGGTCGCTTGAGGCGGCTGGTAACAGTCGTCCTAGATAGATGATCGTCCAAGACATAACCCGGCTTACAGTTCTGCTTGTTTTTAATAAATCATTAAGTAGTTACACAGTTAGAAAGAAGGCGTTTTAAGAAATGACAAAGATCGATGTTGTATCAGGATTTTTGGGAGCGGGTAAGACCACTCTTATCAAAAAACTTTTGAGTGAAGCTCTAAACGGGAGCAACACTGTTCTTATCGAGAATGAATTCGGTGAGATAGGCGTGGACGGAGGCTTTTTAAAGGAAGCTGGTATAGAGATTAAAGAGATGAATTCGGGCTGTATCTGCTGTTCGCTTGTCGGCGATTTCGGTACGGCTCTTCATGATGTTATCGAGCAGTATCATCCCGACAGGATAATAATAGAACCTTCGGGTGTCGGAAAACTAAGCGATGTCATGAAAGCCATAAGCGATGCGGGGCTTGGAAGTGATGTTGAGCTTAACAGTGCCGTTGCGGTCGTTGATGCGAGCAAGGCAAAGATGTATATAAAGAACTTCGGTGAGTTCTTCAATAACCAGATAGAGCATGCCGGAACGATAGTCTTAAGCCGTACACAGGATATCACGGAAGAAAAGTTAAACACTGCACTCGAACTTATAAGAGAGCATAATGCAAAGGCTACGATCATAACAACACCGTGGGATGAGCTTGACGGCAATGATATCTTAAAGACCTTTGAAGGTGCAACAGACCTTGAGAAGGAACTTATGGAGCAGGTTGAAAAAGAGCATCACGAGCATCATCATGAACACGGTGAGGACTGCACCTGCGGATGTCACGACCACCATCATCACCATGATGACGATGACGATGACGAGGATGAGCATGAGCATCACCACCATCACCACGATGATGACGACGAGGATGAGCATGAACATCACCACCATCACCACGATGATGACGATGAGGATGAACATGAGCATCACCATCATCATGACCATGATCACGACGAACATCATCATCATGATCATGAAGGACATCATCATGCCGATGAGATATTCACAAGTTGGGGCGTAGAGACACCCAAGAAGTTTAACGAAGCCGATATTAATAAGGCACTTGATGCACTTGAAAACGAAGAAGAGTACGGTATCATCCTAAGAGCCAAGGGAATGGTGGCTTCAACTGACGGCGAGTGGATATACTTTGACTATGTTCCGGGTGAGAAGAACATAAGAAGAGGCAAAGCCGATGTTACGGGTAAGCTGTGTGTCATAGGTTCTAAGATGAAAGAAGATAAGATAAGCACCCTTTTTGGCATCTGATGCAAATGGCATGTGAAAAGGAAGTAATCATATGTTTGGCAATAATAAGAATACAAAGATACCCGTATATATGATCAACGGGTTTTTAGAGAGCGGCAAGACCGATTTTATATCATTTACCATAAAACAGGACTATTTCAGGACAGGCGAGAGAACACTGCTTTTACTCTGTGAAGAGGGAGAGCAGGAGTATGATCCCAAGGTGTTAAAGAGGACCAATACCATCCTTGAAGTAATAGAGGATGAAGAGGACTTTACTGTTGAAGCGCTTGAATATCTTATAAACAAGGATAAGGTTTCCAGAGTAATAATCGAGTATAACGGGATGTGGAATCACAAGAACATCACTCTGCCTGAAAACTGGGTGATCGAGCAGCAGATAACGCTCATAGATGCCAGTACCTTCCCTATGTACTACACCAATATGCGTTCAATGGTAGCTGACATGGTAAGAGGCAGCGAGATGATCATATTCAACCGCTGTGACGGTGTAAATGACCTTGCCAATTTTAAAAGAAACGTAAAAGCGGTAAATCCGCAGGCGGAGATCATCTTTGAGGGCAGCGGCGGTGAGATCAACATGACACTTGATGAGGATCTGCCGTTTGATATCAATGCCGATGTCATAGAGCTTGATAATCTCGGTTACGGTATATGGTACATAGATATGATGGATAATCCGGGTCGATATGAAGGCAAGACGATATCATATGTCGGTCAGGTACTTCATCCTAAGAAATTCCCCAAGGATTATTTCGTTCCCGGAAGGATGGCTATGACATGCTGTGCGGATGATATGGCATTCTTGGGATTTGCAACACATTTTAAGGGATGCGAGAATCTTGCGGAAAAGAGCTGGGTCAAGGTAACAGCAAAGATAAAGCATGAATACTTTGCCGATTATGAGGGCGAAGGACCTGTTCTTTATGCCAGTGATATTTCGGTAACCGGAGAACCCGAAAAACCCGTGATAGATTTTAATGCATAAATATACTGATAAAGAGGCGTTTAACGTCTCTTTATTTGACTGTGAGGAAAATAATGAGATATACACCGGATCAGTGGTTATTGTTTTTCTTTATATACTGTTTTTTAGGATGGATATGGGAGAGCTCGTATGTCAGCATAAGAAAACGCAAACTGACAAACAGAGGGTTTATGAGAGGGCCTTTCATCCCAATCTACGGATGCGGATGCACGCTGATGCTGTTTGTGGGCATGCCTCTTATGGATCATCCCGTATGGATGTATTTTGTCGGGATGATATCCGCGACCGTGATGGAATACATCACAGGCGACATGATGCTGAGGATCTTTAAGGTAAGATACTGGGATTATTCAAAGGCGTTTTGTAACATCAAAGGACATGTATGTCTGGCGGCAAGTATTCTCTGGGGCTTCTTTGCGCTTCTTATGAACTATGTCGGAAGGGTACCGATAGAAAAGAAAGTATTCATGATACCGGATGAGGCCTTGCATGTCATAGACACGGTACTCCTTATCGGCTTTGTTGCCGACTTTGCGCTGTCATTTAAGACTGCTCTTGATCTTCGTGACGTTATCATCGCAATGGAGCGTATAAAGGATGAAGTCGACCGTATGGAAAAGAGGGTCGATGTTGTGATCGCATTTGCCGATGATGCCTTAAGCCAGGCTAAGAGTCAGATAAGCGACAGGGTAGAAGAACAGCGTCTACTTACGGAAGAGCGAATGGATGAACTTGAAAAGCGTATCGAGACAGCTAGAGAGAAGCTTTCAGAACTTGATGTACGATTAAAGATGGAAGACAGTCTTGACAAAGCAGGTGAATCAATACTTAAAAAGCGTCAGGAATTTTTAGACCAGATTTCAGAATACAGGGTGTATAATGAACATATGAGAAGACGGATCATGGAAAGTGCCGAAAGAAGAGGCGCTCTTTACAGGAACATGATCAGAAACAATATACTCTCATCTGACAGATTTAACGATTCACTCGATGAGATAAGAAGGAGAGTCGAAGAGTTTAAAACATCCCAAAAAGGAGATAAGAAGTGAAAAAGATTCTTTTTGTATATAATCCGGTTTCCGGAACAGGCATGGTAAGAAAAAAGATGTTTGAGATAGTAGAGTATTACAACTCGCATGAATGCCTTGTCACCATGTGCCCTGTATTAAAGCTTGATGAATTAAAGAAAGAGGATTTTGAAGGCTATGACAGGGTTGTTGTAAGCGGCGGTGACGGTACGTTAAACAACTTTATAAGCTTTACTGGCAAGATGGATCTGGATTTCCCTATCTCATATATACCCGCAGGCTCAACAAATGACTATGCGGCTACCTTAGGGCTTCCCGGGAATCTTTTGGAGGCACTTGAAACATCTGTTAACGGCAGAGAACAGGCCGTCGATATGGGTCAGTTCAATGATGCCAATTTCCTATATGTCGCAGCATTCGGGATATTTACAAAGGTGGTATATACGACTCCACAGGAGATAAAGAACATCATGGGATATTCGGCATATATCCTTGAAGGCATAAAGGCTGTGAGTGATCTTACCAGATACAACTTAAAGCTAACGATAGATGATAAGCACTATGAAGGGGATTTCCTTTTAGGTCTTGTAACAAACTCTCTCTCTGTCGGAGGGATGAAGAACAGAGCATCGGCCGATATGGCACTTGATGACGGTATGTTTGAAGTCATGTTTGTAAGAGCACCCAAAAACATAATCGAGTTAAACAAGACTGTTGCCGCGCTCGCTGTGGGAAGACCTGAAGACAGTGACAACATCATAATAGACAAGGGTGCGCATATAACTGTTGAACATGATATAACCACAGCATGGACTCTGGATGGAGAATACGGTGGAGAACAGAGACATGTTGATATCTCCATCCTAAAGAGAAAGTTTAAGATCATAGTGTGATGATGCCCATAATCTGTTACACTCATGTGTTAAAATAGTTTTGGTAACTTGTGTTTACTGTCTTCTTGGGGAAGATTAAAACATGTGGGTATAGCAAAAGAGGGTGAGAAAAATGTTTGGGATAGGAAAGAAAGTAATTGAAGATACCGGCAGCGTAAGGATAGCAGAACTTGAAGCCGAACTTGAAAGAGTAAAGGCTGAGGCACAGTTAAACTACCACTTACTGGAAGCGGTTAATGAGAGTACGCATCTTGGCATATGGAGAGCATATTACGGGGATGACGGAAACATAACCGATGTTCTGTATTCAGACGAGTTCAGAAGGATGCTCGGTTATTCAAGAGATGAGTTTGAAGACAGCTTTGATTCACTTGGCAGGATAATGCATCCTGAAGATGTGGATGCTGTATTTGCAGCATTTGGTGCTGCGGCAGCAGATGCTTCCGGAAGGACAAAGTATGATATAGATTACCGTCTGCTCATGAAAAACGGTAGTTACAGATATTTCCATGCGGCAGGAGAGGCTGTAAGAAAACCAGACGGTTCTCCTATAGTCTTCATTGGTACATTTACCGATATAGATGAGAACTTAAGGATACAGCAGACACTCGAACATGATCAGAGAAGATCGGGAGCTGTTGAGAAGATGATGCTTGAAGGTTCGTGGTCAATGGATCTTACAAGATATGATATATCTGATCCTAATTCTCCTATGGTATTCAATGATCAGTTTAAGAAGATACTTGGTTATTCGGGCTCACATGATTTTCCGGATATCATGAGTAGCTGGATAACAAAGATACATCCCGATGATGTTGGAATGGCAAGCGAGAAGATGGGAGAGCAGCTCTCAGATCCTACCGGAAAAGTCATCTTTGATATGGAATATCGTATGATGCATAAGGACGGAAAGTACAGATGGGTGCGTTCATCAAGTACCGTTGTATGGTCTCATGACAGAAAGACTCCTCTGATGGCAGCAGGTACCATCCTTGATGTTACCGAGGAAAGAGAGAACTCAAAGAGATTCAGGGATGAGATGGCTCCCAAGATCGAGAGCTTAAGAAAAGGTATCGGAGAGATAGCAAAGACAGTCGATCTTGCGGCTAAGCAGATGAACGATATGGCTACACGTCAGGTCGAGGTAACAGCTTCGGCTAAGAAAATCGAGGATTCGGTTGCTTCTTCAATGGGTATCATTTCAAGTATCCAGGGTATAGCCAATCAGACCAACCTTCTTTCTCTCAATGCTTCAATAGAGGCAGCAAGAGCAGGAGAAGCAGGAAAAGGTTTTGCGGTTGTAGCGGGTGAAGTACAAAACCTCTCCAACTCGACAAAAGAGACCACAAACCAGATAGCTGACATCCTTAACGGTATGAGCAACTCCGTAAATGATATGCTCGATATGATATCTCAGATGAGTGAATATGTAACAGATGAGAGCGCAGAGATGGAAGAGATCGATTCAACTATCGAAGGACTACGTAATGCAGCTGATGATATAGCAGCTATGGCGGAGACTCTGTATAATTAGAAACCAATATACATTGTTTTGAGATATGAAGTTTCGATCAAAACACAACTTGAAGGATAACTACCGACAATGTTACTAAAGCATTCTGTAATTGATTGATGGCAGGGTGCTTTTTAAATGGTTTAATTGAGAAAATTAATTGATGTGATTGGTCGTATTACATTGATTTTCAGTGACAGACTAGCTGTTTGGGAAAAAGAAATGATTCTTTTGAAAACAATGGGAGTTTCCTATTGGACATACGAGATTATCAGAAAGACATGTAAAAATCAGTGAATAGATTTGCAAATGACTGTAAAGAAGTATTTCATGTGAATTGAAATATAAAAAAGAATAATAACTTTGTATATTTGGGTATAGGGAGAACTATTTATGGATGTTACAACAGGCGCTTCCATTGCTAAAACAGCAATGGATTTGGTAAAGAATGATAATATATTAAATAAAACAACTGGTATGATGGGGATGTTATTTCCATATGCTGGGATAAAGCAAAAAACCGTTAATATGTATATGAACGAAATTGAAAAAGCTGATATATCTCCTGAAGCAAAAGTGTATGCTGCGTTAAACATTAAATCTACATTTAAGAAAATAAGGAATCAGAAATCGATAGCTGAAATTGCAATTGAAAACGCTAAGGTAGAAACAGATTTTTCTGAAAAGTCAGGCGTTAGTGAAGAATGGTTAGACCGTTTTATGGATTCTGCGGGCTTTGTAAGTTCTGAAGAGCTTCAATTGGTTTGGGGGAAAATCCTAGCTGATGAATTTGAAAGACCAGGTTCTACTCCTCCAAATATGATAAGGGTTTTATCTGAAATCACACCGAGTTTAGCCAAGGCTTTTAGAAGTATTGTTAGTATGTCAATATGGATTCTGCCACTTAAGGAAGATGGAAATATTGAAAGTAGTTTTCGAAGAGTATTTGTTCCCTATAAGGGAAATGATGAGAAGTTCAGAAAAATGGGAATAGGGTTTGATGTGCTTAATGAGCTAGAAACGCTAGGAGTTTTGAGATTTGAATCAATAACTGGATATATAACTAAGGGGATTGAAAATGAGAAGGTGCTTCTCTGTATTGGTGATGAACTTGATCTTATTGAAGCACACAGAAAGGGAGAAATACCAATAGGAAATGTGTTGCTCACGTCAGTCGGAGAGGCGTTGCTGGCTATAACTGATGCTATTGAGATTGATGGCTATCATGACATGATTAAAGAGTATCTGAACAAAGCAAATGTGAAGATATCTGATAAACATGATTTTGTGACTCAAAGTAGTGGGGATACTCTTGTGATTGAAAGAAAGAATTCTTAGTATTAATCATTTGTAAGATATAAAGGAGCCTGTTTTATACCGGATTTTACACCTAATAACGACCGAATTATACTAAGATATATCAAAACATGTATAAACCTCAAAATTAGAAATGAGCTAGAATGCTTGAAACCCATATTGTTGAGGGCTTTGGAAGATGATGAAAATATTTTTGTTTGCTGGAGCAACATTGAAAAAACACCCGATGGGTGTTTTTCGTGTTATAATACATTGATACTCTTGGATCGGGTTAAAGCATTTATGAAAAGATTACTGGAATATTTAAAGGATTATAAAAAAGAATGCGTTCTGGCTCCGCTGTTTAAAATGCTCGAGGCTTCATTTGAACTGTTTGTGCCTTTGGTTATAGCTTCACTTATCGATAAGGGCATTTTAGCGGGAGACAAAAGCGTTATCATAAGATCATTTCTCTTGCTTGTGCTGCTTGGCTTCATAGGCCTTACAGCTTCTGTCACTGCACAGTTTTTTTCTGCAAAAGCCGCTGTAGGATTTGCTACAGAACTCAGGCATTCTTTATTTGAAAGACTTTTAAAGCTTGGATTTCCTGAGATAGATAATCTTGGAACATCTGCGATGATCACACGAATGACAAGTGATGTAAATCAGTTGCAAAACGGAGTGAACATGTTTTTGAGACTGTTCTTAAGAAGCCCGTTTGTTGTATTCGGTGCTCTTATAATGGCATTTACGATCGATGTTAAGAGTTCACTGATCTTTCTTGTTGTAATAATCGCTCTTGCCATAGTGATATTTTCACTTATGAGCATAAATGTCCGTCAGGTTAAGAATGTACAGGAAAAGCTTGAGAATGTCCTTACGGCAACAAGAGAGAATCTTAAGGGCGTAAGGGTAATAAGGGCATTCTGTAAGGAAAGAGAAGAGAGTAAGGCATTTAAAGAAGATAACGGACTTTTGGTATCCGCTTTAAACAAAGCCGGCAATATATCAGCTCTTATGAATCCTCTGACATATGTGATGATAAATGCAGCGATCATCATTCTTATATATGTTGATGCCATATCGGTCTCAAAAGGAAACATGACTCAGGGTACTGTTGTTGCTCTGTACAACTATATGTCCCAGATACTTGTTGAGCTCATTAAGCTTGCAAACTTAATAGTTTTGATAAACAAGACTCTGGCTTGCTCTAAGAGAGTATCTGCTGTATTTGAGATAACACCCAGCCAGACGGAAGGAACAAAAGAAACTTTATCAAATGAAGAAGCTGTAAGATTTGATCATGTTTCTCTTACATATGAGGGAAGCACTGAAGAGACACTTACTGATATAGACCTTTCCATCAAAAAAGGTGAGACTGTGGGTATCATAGGAGGAACAGGAAGCGGAAAGACATCCCTTATCCACCTTATCCCGAGATTTTATGATGCAACAAAGGGGCATGTGCTTGTTAACGGTGTTGATGTTAAGGAACAGACGTATGAGAGCTTAAGAAAGAAAGTCGGGATCGTTATGCAAAAGGCTGTCCTTTTTGAAGGAAGCATAAGATCCAATCTTATATGGGCTGATGAGAATGCAACCGATGAAGAATTAAATAAAGCCATCACTGATGCTCAGGCTAAGGAAGTTGCAGATCAAAAAGGCGGTCTTGACGGAAAGGTTGAACCATCGGGAAGGAATTATTCCGGAGGTCAGAGACAGAGACTATCGATCGCAAGAACACTTGCGGGCAAGCCTGAGATACTGATCCTTGATGACAGTTCATCAGCACTCGATTATCTGACGGATCTAAATCTTAGAAAGGCTATTAATGCACTGCCTTACAAGCCGACTGTTATCATAGTGTCACAAAGAAGCGCATCCATCATGCATGCGGATAAGATAGTAGTCCTTGATGACGGTCGGATAGCCGGAATAGGAACACACGAAGAGCTTCTTAAAGGCTGTGAGGTCTATAAGGAGATCTATGAATCACAATATTCGGAGGATGCGGGCTGATGAAGACACTAAGAAGGATCCTCAGATATGTGAAAAAGAATATATGGCTTATGGCTTTATCCATGATACTCGCGATAGGAGCATCTGTAAGTGCACTCTTTATCCCGATATTTATCGGAAATGCCATAGACTCCATAGCCGATGTTGTCGGTAAGACTGCCGGGAATGAACCTGTATGGAGCATAATTAGAGAGGCACTTTTAAAGACAGGTATACTTGTTGTCATCTCAGCTCTGTGTCAGCAGCTCATGAGCATGCTAAACAACAAAGTAACCTACAGAGTAGTCGGAGATATAAGAAAAGAGGCTTTTGATAAGATTCAGAAGCTTCCTCTAAAATACTTGGATGCCCATCCTGCAGGCGGTATTGTCAGCAACATGATAAGCGACGTGGAACAGTTCGCAGACGGACTTTTACTTGGTTTCTCACAGTTCTTTACAGGTGTGATAACCATCGTGGGAACCTTGATACTAATGCTCTCCATAAATGTGAGAGTAGCTCTTCTTGTTCTGGTGCTCACACCTTTGTCATTCTTTGTTGCCAGATTCATATCAAAGCATACCTATGACATGTTTAAGCTGCAAAGCGAGACGAGAGGAGAGCAGACGACTTTAATAGATGAAGTCATCGGTAATGAAAAGGTCGTAAAGAGCTTCTGTCATGAAGATGAATCGATAGAAAAGTTTGATGAGATAAATGCACGTCTTAAGGACTGTTCTCTAAAGGCGGTATTCTATTCATCACTTACAAATCCCTGTACCAGATTTGTAAATGCTGTCGTATATGCAGTCGTTGCACTTGCGGGAGGCTTTTCTGTCATAAACGGCGCACTGTCCGTAGGAATGCTATCTACACTGCTTTGCTATGCAAATCAGTACACAAAGCCTTTTAACGAGATAACGGGAGTAATAACGGAACTTCAAAATGCTCTTGCATGTGCAGACAGGATATTCGCATTCTTAGATGAGGATATCGAGAAGGACTCAAAAGTCCTTGATGATACAAATAACAGGGAAGATGAAAAGAACATTCAGGGTCATGTGATCATAAAGGATGTTGATTTTTCTTATGATCCCGATAAGCCTCTTATCGAAGATCTTAATCTTGAAGTCATGCCGGGACAGAATGTGGCTATAGTAGGTCCCACGGGCTGCGGAAAGACCACTCTCATCAATCTGCTCATGCGCTTCTATGATATAAATGACGGAAGTATAGTAATAGACGGAAAAGAAATAAGGAGCATGCGTCGTCATGAACTAAGGAGCAGGTTCGGAATGGTGCTTCAGGACACCTGGATAAAAGAAGGCACCGTTCTGGAAAATATCATGATCGGCAAGGAAGGTGCTTCAAGAGAAGAAGCTATTGAGGCAGCTAAGAAAGTACATGCCCACAGCTTCATAAAGAGGCTTCCCAAAGGATATGATACGGTCCTTGATGAAGAAGGAAGCGGATTGTCAACAGGTCAGAAGCAGCTTTTATGTATCGCCAGAGTAATGCTCATGCAGCCGCCCATGCTTATCCTTGATGAAGCTACATCGAATATCGATACAAGAACGGAACTCATGATAAGCAGAGCGTTTAACAAGCTGATGGAAAACAGGACGAGCTTTGTTGTTGCTCACAGACTCTCGACCATTAAGAATGCCGATATAATCCTAGTCATGAAGGACGGACACATAATAGAACAGGGTGATCATGTTTCTCTCATTGCAAAGGGAGGCTTCTATAAACAGCTGTATATGAGTCAATATGCAAATATTTGACATAAAAGAAGTGAATTTTCAGTAAATTTAGTGTAAATTCTTTAAAATGGTGGTAAAATAGATATCATGGTTATATTATGAGGGGCTTAGATATCTATGGCTGAAAAGTTCAGACGCTGGGCGGGTTTTGATTCCCACAGCCAGTATGTGAGAAACTACATAGACCTATCCAATATTAAGGCTGCCATGTGCATGTCATGCTTTGTCGTGTTCGTGGAAGTCTGGATGATCTTAAGGACCTTTGCCATAATCCTGTTCGGCATAGAAAACAGGAGTCAGGAATGGATAAGGACACATATGTGTCTCTATGTCGTTATGCTTATTGTCGCGATAACGATGTTTGTATTTTCGGTGCGTTATCTTCGCGTTAAAAAGTGTTCTCACAAGACGGTTATGCTCTGGATAAGCATCTACAGTCTGATCAGTGCAACATTCGGTATTTATGTATCATATCTGGATTATATCAAGAAAGAACAGATATTAAGCTTTATCACAATGGTGCTCTTTGTTGAGTGCCTTATCGTATGGCGCCCTTATGTATCATGTATTATCCTTGCGGCATCGTTCAGTATATTCTATGCACTGTGTGCAAGTAGCGTACAGGCAACCGTTGCTACAAAGATAAATCTGTTCACCACATGGGTCGCTGCGATAATGATCTCTGTGAGCAATTATAATCAGAGACTCAATGAAGCCCAAAAGGATCAGGGACTGGAGGATATCTCTACCCATGATGATCTTACGGGCATATCAAACATGAGATATTTCAGAAGAAGAGCGCAGTTCATGCTTCAGAATGCTTTTGAACATGGCAGGACTCTCACATTCATGTTCTTTGATATAGAGAACTTCAAGACCTACAATGAAAGATACGGCTTCATGAGAGGAAACGAACTCCTCTGCAGGATGGCTGTCGCTATAAAAGATGAGTTCTCTGTGGGAGAGACGGCAAGATTTTCCGATGATCACTTTGTGGCTCTTGTTGATGAAGAAGAGTATGAATTCGAAAAACATATAGATAATCTTAACAGTATCCTTAAGGAACTTGAAGGAGATACCTATTTAAGATTAAGAGTCGGCATATATCATACCGAAGGAATGAAAAAGGACGGTTCCGAACCTGAAGATATAAATCTTTTATGTGACAGGGCCAGATTTGCTGCAGGCAGCATCAAGCAGATGGCTGATGTGCCGTACTGCATTTATGATGAGAAGCTGCATGAACAGCAAAGAAGAAAACGCTATATCATAAGTCACCTCGACAGTGCAGTCGTAGACGGACATATACAGGTATATTATCAGCCGATTATAGATGCGAAGACCGGAAAGGTATACAGTCTGGAGGCACTGGCCAGATGGAACGATCCGGTATACGGACTTTTATCTCCCGGTGAGTTTATAGAGGCTCTTGAAGAGTTCAGGCTTATACATAAACTAGATAAATATGTAGTTGATCTTGTATGCGGAGATATAAGGGATGAGATCGAAAACGGAAAGCATCCCCTTCCTGTATCCGTCAATCTTTCAAGACTTGATTTTGAACTGTGCGATATAGCAAAGATTATAATAGATACAACAAAGGGCCTTGATAAGAAATATCTCGTTATAGAAGTTACCGAGAGTGCCCTTACAAAGAATCAGTCACATCTTGGGGAAGCTGTTGCAAAGCTTAGGAGTGAAGGATTCAGTGTATGGCTTGATGATTTCGGAAGCGGTTATTCATCACTCAATGTACTTAAAGACTACAGCTTTGATCTATTAAAGATAGATATGCGTTTCCTTGAAGGCTTTGGTAAAAATGAGAATCTAAGGCCCATACTTGAAACGATAATAGAACTCTGCAGGGTGCTTAACATGAAGGCTCTTGCCGAGGGTGTCGAGACACAGCAGGAATATGATTTCCTAAAGAGCATAGGATGTGACAGAGTACAGGGTTATCTCTTCTCCAAACCTGTTACGAGAGTGGCTCTTAAGGAGATGTTTGACGAAGGCAGACTGCCTGTATAAAGTTTGACAATAAGCGTGTTAGGGCGTATAGTCATGACACGCTTTCGCTTGCAAAAAGCGTAAATATAAAAGTATGAGAAGGTAGGAAAGATGGCTTTTATTAAAAAGGGACAGATCGAAAAGATCGATAAGAAGGTTTTCCTTGCAACCGCTACGATGCACGGAGAGGAACTCAAATACATACAGGAGGCATATGACACCAACTGGATGACGACGGTCGGAAAGAACATAGATGAGTCGGAAGCCATGATATGTGCTAAAGTCGGCTGTGATTATGCTGTTGGTCTTGCAAGCGGTACATCTGCTCTGCATATGGCTGTAAAACTCGCAGGGATTGATCTTTACGGTCAGCCAGATGTGGGACACGGCGCTATAGAAGGCAAGAGAGTATTCTGTACGGATATGACTTTTGATGCAACAGTCAATCCGATCGTTTATGAAGGCGGCATACCTGTTTTCATAGATACGGAATATGACACCTGGAACATGGATCCTGTAGCACTTGAAAAAGCTTTTGAGATATATCCCGAAGTAAAGCTTGTAATGTTAGCCAATCTTTACGGTACGCCTGCAAAGCTTTCAGAGATCAAAAAGATATGTGATGATCATGGTGCAATCCTTATAGAGGATGCTGCCGAATCACTGGGTGCTTCATATAAGGGGAAGCAGACAGGAACATTTGGAAAGTACAACTGTATCAGTTTTAACGGAAACAAGATAATAACAGGTTCATCCGGCGGTATGCTCTTAACAGACAGTAAAGCGGCTGCTGAAAAGGTAAGAAAGTGGTCAACACAGGCTCGTGAGGCAGCTCCATGGTACCAGCATGAGGAGCTGGGATACAACTATCGCATGAGCAATGTGATAGCAGGTGTCATAAGAGGACAGATCCCTTACCTTGAAGAGCATATAGCTCTTAAAAAGGCTATTTATGAAAGATATAAGGAAGGATTAAAGGGTCTTCCCGTATCAATGAATCCTTATGATGAAGCAAACAGTGAACCCAACTTCTGGTTAAGCTGTCTTATAGTTGATAAAGATGCGATGTGCAGACAGGTAAGAAATGACAGGGAAGCTCTTTACATTCCTGAGAGCAATAAGTCATGCCCTACAGAGATCCTTGAAGCTATCTTTAGTGTAAATGCTGAAGGACGTCCCATCTGGAAACCGATGCATATGCAGCCGATCTACAGGATGAATGCGTTTGTGACTAAAAACGGAAACGGAAGAGCAATGACGAACGCTTACATAGCAGGTGAAGCGACTGATGTCGGTGCGGATATATTTGACAGAGGCTTATGCCTTCCTTCCGATAACAAGATGACGATACAGCAGCAGGAAGTTGTAATAGAAACAATAAGAGCCTGCTTTGAATAGCGTGTGGATTAAATGATTTACACATTGTAGATAATTTTTAAGCATTCTGGTTGATACAGGGTGCTTTTTCTTTGGCTTAGAAATAATTAAAGTAAAATAATTTAAGTAGGTAGCAAAAAAGCGAAAATGTCGGTATATATGAAAAAAGAAAGGTGAGTATAATCAAAAAAGGGCAGCCGAATTATATTGTGCATAGTCAAAGATTATACAAGTTTGAAATATGCGCATAGTCATAATGACATGACGAAAAGCGCGATTGTGGCCATCATGGAAAATATAAGATGTATCCTATAGAAGTTAAGTAGGGAAAAAGTATACTACAACTTCATTAAACGGATTTATGGAAAAATACAAATCAAGAATTGGTGAGAGTTATATTATTCATCCGAGGAATTTGATTATAAAAGATAATATAGTGTGCATACCGGCATATATGACGTTTTGCTTATAATATATAGAAACAAGTTTGGAATACTGACTATGGAACCACGCTTAAATGTTTATACTCACGTAAATTCTGAGGATGCAAAGGCATAGATCAAAAAGCTGAATGATGTGTGAAATTTAAAAGGTATCTACGTCCTGATAAAGCAGGGAAAAACGATATGATTAAGATATTATTTGTATGCCACGGCAATAAGCTGAAATAGCTTATACCATTTATAAGACTTCTGTGATATACTATTTTCTGATGATGTAATCGGGCACGAAGCCTAAACAAGAATGAATTGGAGAAAGAAAATATGAAACAGAGAACACCACTTGTAAGCCACATTTTTACAGCTGACCCTTCGGCTCATGTGTTTAACGATAAGATATATGTATATCCGTCACATGATATCGCTCATGAAGGCGAGGATGATGATGACGGCGGCGAATACCAGATGGAAGATTATCATGTGCTCTCACTTGATGATCTTGATGCTGATTGCGTAGATAACGGAGAGGCCCTTCACATGAAGGATGTTCCGTGGGTGAGCAAGCAGATGTGGGCACCCGATGCAGCTTTTAAGGATGGAAAGTATTATCTGTATTTCCCGGCAAGAGACAAGGAAGGAATCTTCCGTGTAGGTGTTGCCATCGGAGACAGCCCGGTAGGACCTTTTAAGGCTGAACCTGAAGCAATTAAAGGCAGTATGAGTATCGATCCCGCAGTATTTGAAGACGAGGACGGAAAGTTCTATATGTATAACGGCGGTCTCTGGGGAGGCCAGCTTGAGAAGTGGCAGACAGGATCGTTTGTTGCAGGCGATCCCGGTATGATACCCGGCGCAGACGGACCCAAGGGTGATGAAGCGGCACTCGGTCCCTTCGTTGCAGAACTTTCTGATGATATGAAGTCTTTCAAGGAAGCACCGAAGATGGTACAGATCCTTGATGAGAACGGTGATCCCATTAAGGCATCTGACGAGGACAGAAGATACTTTGAAGGCCCTTGGATGCATAAATACAACGGTCTATATTATCTTTCATACTCAACAGGTACTACTCACTACCTTGTATATGCTACGGGAACAGATCCCATGGGACCTTTCACATACAGAGGAAGACTGATGGAGCCTGTACTTGGATGGACAACACATCATTCGATCATCGAGTATCATGGCAAATGGTATCTGTTCTATCATGACTGTGAGCTTTCAAACGGTATAAACCATCGCAGAAATGTTAAGTATACAGAGATCGAGTACAATGAGGATGGTACCATAAAGACCATATTCCCGTATGATCATATCAAATAGAGCATATAGTGATTAATATCAGGCGCTTCGGTAACGGGGCGCCTTTTGTCATCTTACATAACATTATATGGATATAAACCCTCGATTTGTGTGTTATTAACAATTGTTTATAACGTTTTTTGGTGTATTATAATAATATATTAGGCAAATTATATCTATATACATGTGTTGACAGTACATATGGTAGAAGTATATAATTATATGGATATATTTTGTGGTTAACATAATCAGTCCTTAAAAACGTGTTTACGTAAACTGATATATATGTTATAAGTAATCAGTTTGAAGGATGAGTTGATGAGAGGTGGGATTATGCCAAGAAACAATATTCTTATAATTTCCCTTATTTCAATCAACATTATATTGGTCATGATCTGCGGATTCTTCTATATAAAGAAGGACAGATCCGAACCCAAGATTGCATTTGCAGCCGATGATACCGTATATACGGTAGGCATGGATACAAATGATCTTTTAACAGGCATGACAGCTGTGGATAATAAAGACGGTGACATTTCCGACAGAATAGTTATCGAGAAGATTCTCGAAAACAAGGATAAGAATGTTGCGGTTGTTTATTATGCTGTCTGCGATTATGACGGAAACGTTGCCAAGGCAAGCCGTGAGTTCCCGGCAAGATTTGATCTTTTAGCAAGCGCGCAGGTAAGCGATTCCACAAATTCTGCCGATACAGAAAGCGATGAAGAACAGCAGGATGCGGAAGCACTTGCAGCAGAAGAAGCGGCAAAAGCTGAGGAAGAAGCACGCTTAGCCGAAGAAGAAGCTCAAAGAGCGGCCGAAGAAGCAGCCAAAGCCGAAGAAGAGGCGAGACTCGCAGAAGAAGCAGCCAAAGCTGAAGAAGAGGCAAAGAAAGCCGAGGAAGAAGCGAAGAAAGCTGAAGAGGAAGCTAAAAAGACGGATGCTGATAAGAAGGCTGAGGAAGAAAGAAAAGCTGCTGAAGCAGCAGCGGCAGAAGCTTCAAAGAAATCCGCAGGCTCTCCTTATATAGAACTTAAGTATACGGAATGCAAGGTGCCGATCGGTGGTGGAGTTCCTTGGGCTGATGCGATTAAGACTTTGAAAGATGACAAGGACGGCTACGAAGCGCTGTTCAGAAATCTGATCGCTTCAAAGTTTGATAACAGCAAAGTCGGAGATGCAAAGGTCACTCTTTATACTACGGATTCGGATAAGAATAAATCAAACACGGTAACAATGACTGTGCATGTAGTTCAGTAAATATTTGGTATCAACGCATTTGCGATGATATATATTACGCTTCACAGACTACGAAAGGAGGAAAAAAACAAAACCAGATGAAAAAGTTTTTAGCACTAGTTTTAGTAGGCGTATTAACAGTTGGTACAGCAGTTATGGCTGCAGATTCACCCTCTGCAAGCGCAGTAGCTTCAAATAACAGCAGTTCTTCATCTAGCAACTCTGCTTTAGAGCAGGTAGCTAAGGAGGATGGTATGTCTGTTGAGGAAGAGCTCAACAATGCACTTGTGGATGCAGACGCAGGTATCGACAAGGCTGACGCTATTTCGGCAGGTGTTCCTCAGGGAACAATAATCAACGGTTCTAAGACAGCATTCTCTATCAGACTTAAGAGAGCTACCAAGGCTCAGGTTAACAATGGTAAGAATATCGCTGTTAAGGGTAAGAAGTTAAGAAGAGTTTTGATTCTTAAGAATAAGCCCGCAGGTAACGTAGTATTCAATGTTTACCTTCCTCAGGGTGCTGCAGGAGTTGTAGCATATCAGTACGTTAATGGTCAGGCATTCCAGGTTACAACAGCTCAGATCTCTGACAACAAGATAAGCGTTGCAGTTACTACAGATGCTCCGATCTATCTTTACAAGTAATCAGAGCAAACAAGATATATTTGTTTATCATGCATGATAAAGCTCACAAACTCTTGTGAGTAAGTATTTTGTTTTTTTTCGTGAAGCGTAACCCGTAAGGGAAAGCCCTCCTCTGTATAGGGGAGGGCTATTATAAAGTTTAGGCTTAAAACAATAAGATACGATATTTATTGCGGTGTGTGTGTGTATGTAATATAATGCAATGGGGTAGTATATATTATGGACAGAATTTTTGACATGCACAACCATATATTGTGGGGCGTGGATGACGGTTCTCAAGATATTGAGATGACTCTGCGTATGTTAAGGATGGCCGAGAAGGACGGAATAACGGATATAATCCTGACACCTCACAATAAACCAAACAGAAGAAATCTGTATGCCACCGAGATGGTGGAAATGATCGCAGATCTTAAAAAGAAGATCGCAGTAGAGGGTATCAGTATGAACCTGTACCCCGGAAATGAGATCTTCTACAGAATGGATGTCTGTGAGAGACTTGAGATAGGAAAAGCAGCAACCATGGCAGGCTCAAGATATGTTCTCCTTGAATTCAATCCCATGGATGACTGGGAACATGTAAAACGCGGAGCGGATGATCTTTTACAGGGAGGATACTTCCCGATAATAGCTCACGTTGAAAGATATGTTAATGTTATAAAAGACATAGACAGAGTGGGATATTTGGTAGATAAGGGATGCTATATACAGATAAACTCCTCATCTGTCATGGGAGAGATAGGCTTTATCGTAAAGAAACAGTGCAAAAGCCTTTTAAAAGAAAATCTTGTATCATTCATAGCGACCGATGCACATGAAGATATAAGACGTGTGCCGAAGTTAAATGAATGCGTCAGATACATAACAAAGAAATATGGGGAAGAAACTGCGGTAAGGATATTTGAGACTAATCCGCAGATGATCCTTGATGATAAAATCATAAGATAGATGAGGGAATTGGTGAGACATGGAAAACAGAAACATGGCTACAAATGATGAAGTGGAGATAGATCTGCTTGAGATATTGGGACTTCTTCTTAGCCGGTGGCAGCTTATCATACTGGTCGGGATTACAACAGCGATGATAGGATTTGCCATCAGCTTCTTTATGATTGATCCCACTTACGAATCGACTACAAAGATCTATATTCTAAACAAGAACGAGAATCAGAATGTTACATATTCGGACATGCAGCTGGGTACACAGCTTACGAAGGACTACTCGGAACTTATCAATTCCAGATACGTTTTGGAGGAAGTTATACAGAAGCTTCACTTAGACCTTGATTATCAGGGACTTAAGCAGAAAGTAAGTGTTTCAACACCTTCCGATACTCGTATAGTTGCGATAACGGTTACGGATACCGATCCTGTGGAAGCAATGAATATCGCCAATGCGATAAGAGAGAGTGCATCAAGTCATATCGGTAACGTTATGGATATTGATGCCGTAAACATAGTTGAGAGTGCAAACATGCCTACAAAAAAAGCAGGTCCCAGCTATACCAAGTGGCTGATGGTCGGAGGCATGATCGGAGTCATGATTGTATGTGCGATCATCCTGGTAGGATACCTTCTTGATGATACGATCAAGACTTCCGAAGATGTAGAGAGATACCTTGGCCTTTCAACACTCGGAATGATACCTGTGATCGAAACCGGTGAAGTAGCAAAGAAAAAGAAAAAGAAGAAGAAAAAACACTAAGAGATAAAAGATAAAATATATTTACTATAAAGCTTTGAGGTAAGGATATGCAGAGAGTAAATCTGACATTTTCATTTGAAGAAGACTACAGAATGAGTGAGGCTTTCAAGTCTCTTAGAACAAACATAGAGTTCTGCGGAAGCGATGTAAAGACTATTGCGATGACAAGTTGTACACCAAATGAAGGTAAGAGCAGCTGTGCGATGGAAGTAGCAAAGGCATTTGCAAAGGGAGGAAATAAAACACTACTCCTTGACTGTGACCTTCGTAAATCGGTCCTTGTCGGAAGATATAAAACAGGTGGTGTAAGAAAAGGGCTGACACATGCTCTTATCGGTAAGGCACCTATGGCTGATGTTGTATATTCAACAAACGTTCCGAACCTGTTCATCATATTTTCGGGTCCTGTACCTCCGAATCCTTCGGAGCTTTTGGGCGGTGAAGAATTTGAAAAGATGCTTAATAAACTGAGAGATGTATTTGACTATATCATAGTTGATGCACCGCCGCTTGGTTCTGTTATCGATGCAGCTGTTGTGGGTACAAAATGTGACGGTATGGTGCTTGTTATAGAAGCAAATGCCATAAGCTACCGCTTCGCTCAGTCTGTAAAGGATCAGATAGATAAATCCGGATGCCGAATTCTTGGAGCCGTACTTAACAAGGTTGATATGACCGGCGGTATGTACGGCCATTACGGTAAGTATTACGGCAGATACTATGGTAGATACTATGGCAAGTATTATGGAAAGTACTACGGCAAGTATGGAGAATACGGCAGCAAGGGAAGCCATCTGATAAGTGAAGAAGATGCTTTAAGAGGTGTAACCAAGCAGGATACCACAAGGATCATACTTGATGATGAGATAATAGGTCTTGATGATGCTCTGGGAGATCTTGAAAAGCCTAAAAAATCGATAGAGGATGTGACGATAAAAGATGATGACATTCAGATATAAACAGCCAGTGGTTTTAGCTAAAATTCTGGCAGCGTCTATCGTGGCAGCAATGATTGCTTTGTCGGGCTGTGGCAAAGAGATCGATGAAACCGAAGTGAAACCATCACAGGAAGAAGTGCAGCTTTCTGATCAGGCTCAGAACACGGAGAGTGATTCAAATGCTACAGACAGCACTGATGCTGTATCTGCTCAGACTCAAAGTCTTGATGTGGATTTTAATGAGCTTCAGGCAAAGAACCCTGATGTGTTTGCATGGATAAAGATTCCTGGAACAAATATAGATATGCCGGTTCTTCGAAGTGAAGAGGATGATGCGTTTTATGTGACACATGATGCTGACAAAAATCCAAGTGCAGACGGAGCAGCATATGTGGAAATGGCAAACTTCCCTGAAATGTGTGATTTTAATACAGTCATCCACGGAAGTAAGGCTATGTTTTCGGATCTTATAAACTTTGAGAATCCTGATTACTTTGATAAGAATGATACATTTTATATATACCTTCCTGATAATGTTCTGACATATACCATATGGACAGCATACAAGAGAGAGAACAACAGTATGCTGAGAACATATGACTTTGCGGATGCAAAGGGATGCAGAGCTTTTCTTGATGATGTATATAACGGCAGATATATTGGAAAGCAGATCAGAGACGGTTGGTATGATCTTGATGAATATAAGTTCATCGTTACACTTACGATAGATGATCCTGCAAGCAATGACCAGCTTGTTGTCATGGGAGCTCTCGTAAACGATGCTGCAGGAAACATTAACAGGGAAGTTATAGAAGAACTGGAATACATACCGGATCTGTTTAATGGGGAATACTAAGAGGTAGACGGGTGTGAAAAAGAAAATCGCCATAATAGCATTATCCGCCATAACAGCGATACTGATCATATTTATAATAGCCACCGCGATCATAAGGACAGTGGGTAAGAGCAGACTGAAAAACAGCGTTGTTGAGTCCGCGCCTGTCATTGTCACCGAAGAGACAACTCAGGCAGCTCCGGAAGAGAAGGAGACGTGGGAAGAGGGTTGGATCAAGTACAAAGGCAGGGTAATGAAATACAATGAAGATATAACCACCTTCCTGTTCATGGGAATCGACAAGAATGAAGAGGTAAAGGAGGTTGCTGAGGGTACCAACGGAGGACAGGCTGATGCCCTTTTTCTGCTTGTATTCAATCCCGATGAGAGCCGTATAGATGTTATAGGTATCAACAGAAATACGATGACTGATATCAATGTCTATAACGAGTACGGAGATTTTGTGACAACGACTACGGCTCAGATCTGTGTACAGCACGGATTCGGTAACGGGGTTGAGGAAAGCTGTGAATACCAGGTAGAAGCTGTTAAAAAGCTTATGTATAACCTTCCCATACACGGATATGCGGCTATAAACATGAAAGCCATCCCCATCATCAATGATGCTGTAGGCGGTGTAAATGTAGAAGCTCTTTCCGATGTGAGAAACGGAAGGGGAAGAAAAGTTGTATCCAAGGGAGATGCCGTTCATCTTGAAGGTGAAGATGCATTTTGGTATGTAAAATACAGAGATATAAATGACTTTGCGTCTGCGGATCTTCGACTCGCAAGACAGAAACAGTACTTAACGACTTTCATGTCTCAGGCAAAAGCACAGGCAAAGGATAACATAGGTATAGTAAGTGAACTCTATAACGATCTTGTACCGTATATGACCACCGATGTGACCTTTGATGAGGTTGCTTATCTTGCACCTGAAGTTATCGGTTACAGCTATGATGAGAGCAGTTTCCACATGCTAGAAGGTGAAACAAAGATGGGAGAGGAATTCGAAGAGTTCTATCCCGATGAGGAAGCCCTCTACGATATGATAATCAGCATCTTTTATGAAGATGTGGATATAAAGAAGTAGTAACACTAGGAGAAGACCGTGAAGGACCATTTCAGACAGGATATGCCAATCAGAATATGGAAGATAGCCAATATCTTGCTGATCACGGCTATGTGGGCTTGGGTATGGTATACCTATTACAAGGATTATGCCCAGGTTCAGTATTACCGAAAAGGTGACTGGCTGATGGTCATCATCTTTACTGTGATGTATTGCATATGCTGCAGGGCATATGATGGATTTTATATTGCTACAAGAGTAATATCCGAGATCATATACAGCCAGTTTCTGGCTATTATGGTGTCGGATATGGTCATGTTTTTGGTAACATGGCTGTTGTCACTGTATTTGCCGAATCTGATACCGATAGTGCTGTGTATCATAATGCAGGTGGGCATAAGTACAGTTTGGTCGGTATGTGCTCACAGATGGTATTATGCCACACACAGACCTAAAGTAAGTGCTGTCATATATGAGCACAGACCGGGGCTTGAAAAGCTTGTCGAAGAGTATGGCATGGAGAAGAAATATGACATACAAAATACAATGACTGTAGAAGAGGCTCTGGCAAATGTAGAAGCTCTCAGTGAATATGAGACAGTCTTCTTGTCCGGGATAAACAGTCATGACAGAAATATCTTCCTAAAATACTGCGTAGAATATGACATAGATGTATATGTAATACCCAGGATCGGAGATATGATCATGGCAAGTGCAAAACAGGAGCATCTGTTTCATCTTCCTATGATGCAGGTAAGACGATATCAGCCGGGATTTGAGTATGTGGTCTTCAAAAGACTGTTTGATATAATAGTCAGTCTGTTTGGATTAATTGTTTTTGCACCATTTATGCTTATAACAGCTATAGCTGTAAAGAGTGATGGGGGACCGGCATTCTATAAGCAGAAGAGGCTTACCAAGGATGGCAAAGAGTTCTATATACTGAAATTCAGAAGTATGAGAGTTGATGCCGAGAAAGATGGAGTGGCAAGGCTCTCAACAGGTGATAAGGATGATCGAATAACTAAGGTGGGAAGGATAATAAGAGCCATTAGATTCGATGAACTTCCACAGATCTTCAATATCCTTAAAGGTGATATGGCTGTTGTAGGTCCGAGACCCGAAAGACCGGAGATCGCTTCAGAATATGAAAAAGATATGCCGGAATTCAGATTAAGACTCCAGACAAAAGCGGGGCTTACGGGATATGCTCAGGTGTATGGCAAGTATAATACTACACCATACGATAAACTCCTTATGGATCTGATGTATATAGCGAAACCCAGTATAGTAGAGGATTTAAAGATCTGTTTTTTTACTGTAAAGATACTTTTTGAAAAAGAGAGTACCGAGGGCATAAGCGAAGGGAAAACAACAGCAGTCTGATACTGCATAACAGGGTAGACAGGGATAGTATATGTATAAAAGAAACGCTCGCGGGTGGACAAAACACCTTGATTTCATCATAATAGACGAGATAGCGCTTCATATTTCTTTTCTGATAGCGTTCATGCTAAGACATGCTGAACTTCCGTATGGCAGGGAACTGTATGTCAATCTTTTTGTTACCATGGCATTCATTGATGTGTTGGTAATCATCTTTTTTAACACTATGCACAATGTACTTAAAAGAGGATATCTCAAAGAAGTCTCTATGACAGCACAACAGTGTCTTATTTCTTTTGCTTTCATTAACGTATATGTTTTCAGCGTACAGGCAGGAACGAGTTATTCACGTATAGTAATGTATCTGACACTTATCCTGCATATTTTGTTTGGATTTGCAACAAGGATATTGTGGAAGAAGTATATATTGAATAAATATAAGACTGACAGCAACAAAAGCAACATGCTTGCCGTACTTGATCCTGATACCGCTGAAGGACTCATAAAGAGACTTTATGACGGTATGATTGGATATAATATTGTCGGTATAGTATTGGGAAGTGATGGTGATCTTACAGAGATAAACGGTATACCCATAGTATGTGAACTGGATGATGCGGCAGAATATATAATGAGCAATCCGATCGATGCAGTGTATGTAGACTGTCCCATAAGTGATTCGGGGATAAGCAGATTAATGGATGAGTGTTTTCAGATGGCAGTTCCTGTTCATTACCATGTATCGGAACTTAAGAAGTATGGAATGTCACAGTTTGTTGAAAAGATAGGTGGAACGACTTGCCTTACAACAACTCTTAATTATGCATCTTCATCAAAACTTCTTATAAAGAGGATAATAGATATATTGGGTGGACTTGTGGGAAGTCTGGTGGCGCTTATACTTATCATAATCATAGGACCTGTAATAAAGATAGCTTCCCCCGGTCCAATCCTGTATTCACAGGAAAGAATAGGACTTAACGGCAAGAGATTTAAAATGTATAAGCTTAGAAGCATGTATATGGATGCCGATAAGCGCAAAGCTGAACTTATGGAACAGAACCGTATTAAAGATGGAATGATGTTTAAGATGGAGTTTGATCCAAGAGTCATCGGTAACAAAGAGTTGCCTGACGGCACAAAAAAGACCGGTGTTGGAGAGTTTATTCGCAGAACAAGCCTGGATGAGTTTCCACAGTTTTTCAATGTGTTGGCAGGACATATGAGTCTGGTTGGCACACGACCACCCACAGTTGATGAATGGGAGAAGTATGAATATCGTCACAGAGCAAGGCTTTCTTGTAAGCCCGGTATAACAGGTTTATGGCAGGTTAGCGGAAGAAGTGAGATAACAGATTTTGAACAAGTGGTAGAACTTGATACGCAATATATTTCCAATTGGAGTTTGGGGCTGGATATAAAGATTCTGTTTAAAACAATTTCTGCTGTTCTAGGACATAAAGGTGCAATGTGATTTTTGATTAGTGTAATTAGCAAAAGTTTATAGAAAATCGTAAATCATAATGAGCGTAATACAGTGAAATTATAAAAGTTATAAATAAGAACATTGATCGTATGTAAAACTAAGAACATGGAGAAGATTTGAATATATAATGATAAACGAACGGGCGTTTTGACTTGGGATGTTAAAAAAGCGATAATCAAGAGTTGAAACCGTTCATGTGGCAGTATTTGATTTATTTTTTATTTTCCATAAAATTTGTCGTAAGAGTTATTTAAGAAGAGGAAGATTAAAAGCCATGAAGATATGTTTTGTTGGTTCGTCAGGGGGGCATTTGACACATCTATATATGTTGAAACCTTTTTGGCAAAACAAAGAGAGATTTTGGTGTACTTTTGATAAAGAGGATGCACGATCTTTATTAAAAGGTGAAAAAATCTATCCTGTATATTTTCCATCCAATCGAAGTATTAAAGCCTTAATTATTAACACAAGAAGAGCCATCAAAATACTCAAGAGAGAACATCCTGATGTCATTATTTCGTCTGGGGCAGCTTCCGCTATACCTTTCTTTTGGCTTGGTAAGCTTATGGGAGCTAAAACAATATATATTGAAGTATTTGATAGAATAGATAAACCAACTGTTTCGGGGAAACTATGCTATCCAGTGACGGATAGGTTTATTGTACAATGGAGTGAGATGACTAAAGTCTATAAAAAGGCTATTAATCTGGGCTCGATATTTTGAGTGTTTGTTATAATGAATTGCTAAGTGCAATACATTTTCGCTGGCCATAGAAATACATTAGGTAATATAAATAAAGCAATGAGGATTATTCTCAAGGAAGGGAAGAGGATAATGATCTTCGTAACTGTTGGCACACATGAGCAACAATTTAATCGACTTGTTGAGTATATGGATAAATGGGCTATAGATCATGATGAAGAAGTTGTGATTCAAACTGGGTTTAGCACATATGAACCCAAGAAAGTAATTTGGAGTAAATTGTATCCATATGAAACTATGCTTGAAATGGTAGATAAAGCAAGAATTATCATTACTCATGGAGGCCCCAGTTCATTCGTTATGCCACTACAGAAAGCAAAAATACCAATTGTTGTTCCCAGAAGGAGTGAACTTGGTGAACATGTAAATGATCATCAAATTTTGTTTGCTAGGGCGGTTGAAAAGCGTCAAGCAAATATCATCTTGGTTGAGGATGTGGAGAGACTCGGAAAAGTGATTGAGAATTACGATGAGATTGTTAGGGGAATGACTGAAGGTTTAGAGAGCAATAATGAAAAGTTTTGCATTGAGTTTGAAAAGATGGTTAAAGAACTTACAGATGATTGATCAGAGAAACCAGTAATGTTGCATGTAGCGACCTAAATTGATGAAGTGAATGTGCAAACTGATATTGATGCAATTGACGATTTTGAGTGGTTGATGATCTACATGATTATAATTGGAAAGATATACACACATGATTAGAAATGTTCTTATAAAAAAAATACTTAAAAACACAGTTTTCAGGTTTTTATCGGCAGTAAACCTTATAGTCCCTAAAGATGACAGAACGATATTGCTATATACAGCCAATGGTGGAATACAGCATGCACTAATTCCTATAAGAGCGTATCTATTAGAGAATGATTATCAAAAGAATAATAAGATATACTGTGGAGTAAAAAGTAAGAAATACAATGATAATGATGGCTGCCTTTATACTAATCAGATTGAGGCCTTTTTTATATTTTTAAGAGCTGGTCATGTATTTTACACAGCGGGACAAATACCAATTAAACCCTCTAAGAAGCAGAAGGTTTTGCATCTAGGACATGGAAGCGCGAATTTTAAGACATATGGCCTTCTTAGTAAAATAAATAACGGAAATGAGTTTTACTTCACTCATCGTGTATTAACATCACCTCTTTTCATAAAATATGATATTGAAGCTTTAGGGTGCAAAGAGGAAAATGAAATTGTATTGGGGGATGTTATGTTGGACATGTTTAGGTTTCCGTTACGTAAAAGTATTAAAGGTGATGAAAATAGGATTCTTATGTGGCTTCCAACTTTTAGACAGTCAGATTATCTCGGATATTCTGATTCTGATTATGATAATCTTATACCTTTGTTTTCTTCTGATGAATATGAATATTTAAATGAATATCTAAGGGAGAAAAAGGTTAAGATTATTGTTAAACTGCATGATATGCAAAGGGTAAAACAATATACAAAGATAAAAATGAGTAATTTGATATTGTTAAAGGATGAAGAAATGAAAAAAGAGGGAATAGATTTATATCCTTTTTTGAATACAGTAGATGGACTCATAGGGGATTATTCTTCAGTATCTATGCATTATTTATACCTTGATAAACCACAGGCGTACGTTGTTCCAGATATTGAAGAATATAAAAGAAAAAGAGGCTTTCTGTTTGATAATCCTGAGGAATACATGGCAGGATGGATTATAAAGAATAAGGATCAGTTTTACGATTTTATAGACGATTTTTCTAATAATATAGACAGATATGCTGAAAAAAGAAAGAAGATTAAGAAGTTAGTGCATACATATGATGATTATAATAACTGCAAGAGAGTAATAGAGTTTAGTGGGATAACAAAATAGAACATTTGGGTGGTTATATGAATAAAAAGGTAGGAACGGTAAGTTATAATATATACTGCAATTTTACGAACTATGGGTCGGCCCTACAGACGTGGGCTTTACATCAGGCTATTAAGAAAACAGGAAACAATCCTGTGTTGGTTGATTATTGCCCAGAAGTGTTAGCTGACAAAAATCCTCTTAATCCATATGAAAATATGTGGGATCAGGATGAAGAGTCTAAACAAATGTGCAGATTAAGCATGCCAGCTATTAAAGAGAACTATGTAAAGTTTGATAGGTTTTATCATGAGCGGTTTGATAGAACATCTAGGAAATATACGGCTACAAATTTTTTTGAGATTCAAGAAGAAAAGCTTGATGGTTTTATTTGTGGAAGTGATACGATTTTTTGTATTGATGAATTCAAAGGGTTTGATGATGGGTACTATGCTAATTACCCAGAGATGAAAGGTAAGTCGGTTTCTTATGCAGCAAGTTTTGGAGATCCACATTTTGATGTTGAATCATATTTTGTGCTAAATGAAAGACTTAAGAATTTCAAGGCTTTGGGGTTGCGTGAGAATCAAATGCTTTCTTATATTCGAGAGCATGTTAACGTACCGGTAGAAAGAACGGTAGATCCGACACTTTTGCTGACAGCGGATGATTACAGTTTGATTGAGAGTCACATAGAATATGATTTTCCTTACCTACTTTTATATGCTCGCAGATATGATCCAAATATGGAAGCTTATGCTGATAGAGTGGCCAAAGAAAAGGGATTAAAGGTTATTGAAATTAGTCTACGTGCCACAAATGTTGAGAAGGGCCATGTTATGAGATATGATGCTGGAGTTGAGGAATTCTTATCGATTGTGAAACATGCGTCATTTGTTGTTACTAATTCTTTTCATGGATTAATATTTGCAGTACAGTACCGCCGCCCTATGGTGGTATTTACTAGAGAGCAAGCAGATAATAAAATAAAAGAGATTCTTGAATTGATGGATATTAAGAAGACTCAGTTTACCAGTGGCGAAGAGGAATATTGTGAAATTGATTATGATAGGGTTCACAAGAATATAGAGTTAGCCAGAAAAAATTCACTGTTCTTTTTGGAAAAGGAATTGGGGATTCTTTGAATTTATATTATATAGGTGATAGAACATGACTACTTATAAGAGGTGATTATTAACGGTTTTATTCAAAAAATCTCATGGATAAAGGGATTGGGCGGTTAAGTTGTATGATAATGGGCTAAGATTGATGTATTGATTGGAATATACATGTAAGTATGTACTGGTCTGGGCAAAAATGATTGAAATGGGATGGCTTAGAATAGATTATGCCACTATTATTGACCCTTCAAAACATAGGAAGTTAAGCGTAAAAGGTTCCAAAGTGAAATTGAAGTATATAGTGGTATATTAAGAATTGATAAGAGTGTACAGTAAAAAAGAAAGTATGAAAACCTCGAATTAGTAAGCTATATTAGAAAAGGCAAATAAATCATTAGGTGCAAAGTTATGTTTGAACAATAGTCGAAAACCTTTGCTTTAAATAATTGAAAAGGAAGGAATTAAAATGCTTAACTTTACAGTAGGTCCTGTGATGTCGGATCCAGATATCATAGAGATTGCCAATCATTCAACACCATATTTTAGAACATCAGAGTTTTCTGATATCATGAAACAGAATGAGAAATTATTACTAGAATTTCTAAATGCCCCCGAGAAATCTCGAGCGGTATTCTTAACAGCATCTGGTACAGGTTCAATGGAATCGGCAGTTATGAATATACTAAATGATGACGATAGGGTAATCGTTGTAAACGGGGGAAGTTTTGGACGTCGCTTTGTAGAACTCTGTGAACTGCATCACAGGAATTACACAGAGGTAAAGTGCGAGTTTGGCCATCAATTGAAGAAAGAACAATTGGATGGATTAGAGAAACACACAGCGTTTCTTATAAATATGCACGAAACATCATCGGGAGTCCTTTACGATATGAAGATGGTTTCGGATTTCTGTCAGCAGAATGGGATTATTCTTATTGTGGATGCAATATCAGCATTTTTGTCTGATGAACTTGATATGACAGAACTAGGTGCAGCAGTTGTGATTACCGGATCTCAGAAGGCATTAGCAGTCCAACCAGGAATATCATTAATGGCATTAACTCCTGAAGCTCTTGAACGTATAGAAAAGAATAAAGAGGCATGTATGTACTTGAGTATCAAGGAGGCTTTAAAAAATGGGGAAAGAGGACAGACTCCTTTTACGCCTGCTGTGATGACGCTTCTTCAAATCAATAGAAGATTGAAAAAGATTTCAGAGAGCGGGGTAAAGAATGAGCAGAAAATTATAGCTTCCGTAGCTGAAGAATTCAGAAGAGGTATAAAGGATTTACCATTTAAAATTGTGGCGGAGTCTCGATCCAATGCAGTCACTTGCTTAAAACCGAATAATGGAGGTGCTAAAGAAATTGTAAGAATTCTTAAAGATGAGTATGATATTTGGGCCTGTCCTAATGGAGGTGAAATGTCGGATGCTGTTTTTAGAATTGGACACATAGGATATATAACAAAAGAGGATAATGCTAGATTGATTAATGCATTACATGACATGTATCGTAGAGGGCTGTTGTAATTAATGATTCAAGTGACTTCAAAAAGAATTTGGTATGTACAATGTTTGAAAACGAAAGTGAGATTAATACTATTAGGCTTTTAACTTGGATGAATAAGGAAGGGATAGTTATTTTAATGTTGAAGGAGAAAAGTATGTACACATACAGTAAAACTCTGGATAATAGTTTGAACTTGAGGTGGATGTTTGTGTAATGAACAATACTGTAGCAATTATATTATCTGTATACAATGGTGAAAAGTATGTTGGAGACCAGCTAAAAAGTCTTGTCAATCAATCTTATAAAAACATTGAAGTATTTATTCATGACGATGGGTCATGTGATAATAGTTTGAAAATCATTAAAGAGTATGACGAAAAATATAATAATGTACATTTAGTTCCAGACGCAAAGGGACTAGGTTATCCAAAGTGTTTTATAAGTCTTCTGCGGAATGTTGAAGGATATAGATATTATGCTTTTTGTGATCAAGACGATGTATGGCATACAGATAAGATTGAACATGGAGTTAAATGTCTATCAGAATACAATTTCAAGGTGCCGCTGCTTTATTATTCAGCAGTGGAATATTGTGATGCAAACCTAAATCACATTCGTGACTCAAGATTCGCAGCAGATAAGAAAAGAATAGAAGAATTAGATTTGCAATCTTTGCTTTTTGGCGGAGAGGCAATGGGAATGACATTTTTATTTAATGATGTTGCAAGAAAAGAATTATTAAATGCGAATGACTTTGTCGATAATGTTTTTAAAGATTGGTTCCTAAAATTGTACTGTGCAACATGTGGAAAAGTTTTTTATAATCCCAAACCTAGTGCTAAATATAGAAGACATGATAATGCAGTAACAAATAATTCTAATCCTGCTAATAAATTTGGTAGATACAAAGGGCAAATAATGGAGGTTTTCTTTTCAGAAAACAGTTTTGTTGAACAGAAAAGAATAATAGAATTCATCAAAACATATTCTTCAGATGCAATAAAAAAGAATAACGAGATTTTGATAGAACTGTTTTCTGAACCAAACACGATGAGAAAGAGAATAAAGAAAGTGTTTTGGCCATATAGATTTAGAAACAGATTATTAGACGAACTAGGATATAGATTTGCATTTGCTATTGGTAAGATTTAATAGAATGATTAATGGTTTATTTGTTTTTGTAGATACCCAATATCATACGGGAGGTGGGGTGTTTGATAGCATCTTTAATATGTGTTTATAATGACTATCAAAAGTTAAGTAGTCAATTACTTCAATCCATAGAGAAGCAAAAGGAAAGTATTGAGGTTATATTAGTTGACAACACTAATGGAGAATATAAATGCTCCGTAGATGCTTTACGATATGGGGTTTCAAAGTGCTCCACAGACGTATATGTATTTGTCCATCAGGATATTTCTATAAAAGAGGATGAGGGATTAATTAGTTTTGTTAGAGCTATAAAGAATGGTAAGGTGGGCGATATTTTTGGTGTTGCGGGAGCTATAGAATGTGAGCGGAAGAATATTGGACTATATACTTCGGGGGAAAAGTATTCAGAAGTATTGCTAGAGTGTGAATGGAAGTTAAAAAAGGTATCTTGTGTTGATGAATGTATGTTTGGAATGAAAAAAGAAACATATGATGAGCATCCATTTGACCGGGAATTGTGCGATGATTGGCATTTGTATTGCGCTGAAATGTGTATGAATGCGAGAAAAAACGGGGCAAATGTATGGGTTGTTCCTATCCAGATTCATCACTATAGTAGTGGAACGATTTCTGTTGGATATATGAAGTGTTTAAGAAATATTGCTGCAAAATATAGTAGGGATTTCAAGTTTATATGGACTACCGCATATAAGGTAAGAAGCAATAGAGTATACATGGATTTGCTTTTACTTGCATGGACACTAAATAGAAAGCTGATACGAAAAGAAAGATAATTATGGAGTTAATATGAATTCTAATATTTGGGTAAATGATGATTGCGTAATATATGTTCTTTGTCCGGCAAACTTGAAAACTGGAGGAACAGAGTTACTACATCAATTAGTATACAATTTGAATCGGCTAGGGAAAAGAGCGTTGATAACATATTACTATGAAGGGAAATATGCGGATTATGATAATCCCACTCCTGTCGATTTTAAATGCTACGTTTCTGAGTATGCTCGTTTGAATAGTATAGAAGATCACAAAAAGAATATCCTTGTGATTCCAGAAATATGTATTGGTAAACATAGGAAATACAAAAGAATACAAAAGATTTTATGGTGGTTAAGTGTTGATAATTACAAAAAGTCTATTGGCAAACTTAATAGATTAAAAAGATATGGATTTGGAAGTTGGGCAAAACATCTTTGGTTAAATGATTATACACGTAGAACAGATATTTTTTCGTTTGATTTACATTTGTTTCAGAGTTACTTTGCCAAAGACTATATTAAATCACTCGGAATTAAAGATGAACAGATGGCTTATCTTTCAGATTATATAAATGATACATATTTTAGTATTCCTAAAGGTATACCAAGAAAAGATATTGTGTTATATAATCCCAAAAAGGGTATAGATTTCACTAAAAAGATAATTGAACACTCTAATGATATAGAATATAAGGCTATACAAAATATGAGCACTCAGGAAGTATTTCAACTAATGATTTCTTCAAAAGTGTATATAGATTTTGGTAATCATCCTGGAAAAGATAGAATTCCGCGAGAATCAGCGATGTGCGGATGTTGCGTTATTACTAATAGAAGAGGTTCTGCAAATTACCATACGGATGTGCCGATTCCTGATGATAGTAAATTTACTGATGATGACAATGATATATTCAATATAATTGAGCGTATTAAAGAGTGCTTGAACAATTATGAAATTAAGGTGAATGAATATAAGGAATATCGAGACTTTATTCGTGGCGAAAAACAGGCGTTTAGTGCATCTATTAAGGATATTTTTTGTAAATAATTGCGAATAGAGGATATGGGTTTAGCAATAGCCTAGTGGGTGCTTTGTGATGATGAATAACAAAAAAGTTAGTATTAGAGTGGCTATATATTGCTTGGCGTATGGGTTGTTGTTGGCTAAGTTAGCTATATCAAATACTACGTTTATAAAGTATATAGATATTAGAGCTAATGGATTTAAGTTTATAAATGTGATCGCCATTATTCTTATTGCTTTAAAGATTCTAAAATATGATGTAATTTCAGCAAAAAAAGTCATTGTAACTGGCTTTTTGAGCATTTTGTTTTTGTTGAGCTTTATTTCTACATCTTACAACAATGTTATTATGCTCCTTATACTTATAATAGGAGCGTATGGTATCGATATTAAGTCCATTGTCAAATGTCATTTTTATGTATACGGATTCATTATGATTTTAGCGTTGGTTTCATCAATGATTGGGCTTATAGAAGATTATACAGTTATAAGAAGTTCTACTAATGCTATAAGACATTCTTTAGGAAATACATATCCTACAGATTTTGCGGCAGGCATTTTGTACTTGGAATTTGACTTGGCATTTTTAAAAAGGAGATGGGGATTTAAAGATAGTTTATTTTTTTTGTTAGTTGATTTAATTGTATATAGATTTACGAATGCCAACAACTTCATTATAGGAGGAGTTATTTTAAGTATTAGCATGTTTATTTTTTCAAAGTATAAGGAGAGGGAAAAAAAAAGAAATGTTTGTCGTCAAAATAGATTCTTTCACAAACTTGTCGCGCTATCATTTCCGGTTTGTGCAATACTTTCATTCGTGATTGTAAAAATATATCAAACAGGCAATTCACTGCTTTATACTATAGATAAGATTATTAGCTACAGAATAGGATTTAGTAGTAAAGCAATAAATGAATATGGAATTAAGCCTTTTGGCATCAACATATATTTTATTGGTGCCGGATGGAATACTGACTCATCAAAATCATATTTTTATGTTGATAATGGGTATATATATACAGCGCTGATGTATGGTATGGTTTTATTGATACTAATATGTCTTATACATAGTATTTGTACATACGAGTTGGGAAAACTGGATTTAAAAATTGCTGTTATATATTTAGTAATCGCGTTAACAAGTCTATTCGAACCAAGGTTTTCAAACTATTTGTATAATGCGTTTCTTTTATTTGTTGGGCCATGCTTATTCAAAAAGAGAACATATGATATAACTTAGGACATGCTTGTGAATTCAAAAACGTTTAGAGTGGTTTAAGGGTAAAGTTTAATGTATGATTTTATAATAATTGGCGCTGGCCTCTATGGAACCGTATGTGCAAGACAACTTGCAGAAGCAGGTATGAAGGTGTTGGTTATTGATAAGAGATCCCATGTTGCTGGAAATGCGTATACTAAGAATGTGGAAGGTATTAATGTTCATATTTATGGGGCTCATATTTTTCATACAAACAATAAAGCGGTATGGGACTATGTAAACAAGTTTACTGAGTTCAATAGATTCACTAACTCTCCCGTAGCAGACTATAAAGGAGAGCTTTACAGTCTTCCATTCAACATGTACACATTCAATAAGATATGGGGGGTGAGAACTCCAGAAGAAGCTGCAGCAAAAATTGCTGAGCAAAGAAAGATAGCTGGGGTTGAGATTCCGAAGAACTTAGAGGAACAGGCGATTAGCCTTGTGGGAATCGATATTTATGAAAAACTCATAAAAGGATACACACAAAAACAATGGGGGAGAGCTTGTGATCAGCTTCCGGCTTTTATCATAAAGAGACTTCCGGTTAGGTTTACTTATGACAATAATTATTTCGATGCACGCTATCAGGGAATCCCTATAGGTGGCTATACAAAGATGGTTGAAGCGATGCTGTCAGGGATAGAAATAAAACTTAATTGTGATTACCTAAAGGATAAAGAATCTTGGAATAGTCAAGCTAAAAGAATAATATACACTGGCCCAATAGATGCGTATTTTAACTATAGTTTAGGGTATCTTGAATACAGGTCTGTGAGGTTCGAAAATGAAACTTTGGACATGCTTAATTTTCAGGGTAATGCCGTTGTGAACTACACAGATGAGGAGACCAAGTGGACTAGAATAATCGAGCACAAGTGGTTTGAGTTTGGTAAAGATGAGAGCGGTCAAGATATACCTAAAACAGTAATAAGTCGAGAATATAGTTCTGAATGGAGACCGGGAGATGAACCATACTATCCGGTGAATGATAAAAAGAACATTGAATTATATAAAAATTATAAAGAGATGGCTGATAATGAATCCAATGTTATTTTTGGTGGAAGACTAGGTGAATATAAATATTATGACATGGATCAAGTTATAGATGCTGCGCTACGAAGGGTTGCATGCTATGGATAATAGAAAACTGTTTAGAAACTATATATATAATACTCTTTATCAGATTTTGGTGTTAATAACACCTCTTATAACCACACCGTATATTTCGCGTGTTTTAGGAGTTACGAATATAGGGATATATCAATTTTCACAGTCGATAGCATCATATTTTGTTTTGATTGGAGCTATGGGCACATCATTGTATGGCCAAAGGGAAATCGCATATTTACAAGATAGAGTTAAAGAAAGAAGTATTGCATTTTGGGAAATTGAGACTTTTAGAATAATAACAGTTGCAGTTAGTCTTGTTTTTTACTATTTCTTTTTTTGTATTAATCGTCAGTACTCGAACATATATAGTATTTTGATAATTGAGGTTGTAGCTACTGCTTTTGACATCTCTTGGTTTTACATGGGAATGGAAAACTTCAAATTAACTGTAATTAGGAATACAATAATAAAAGTAATTGGTATTATAGCTGTTTTTGCTTTTATAAAAACTCCTGAAGATATTGAAAAATACACTCTTTGTGTGTCGTTTCCTATCCTTTTGGGAAATTTGAGTTTATGGTTCTCACTTAAAAAACACTTGATAAAAATAGAATTTGGTTTACATGAATTGTTTGTAGGAATAATTAAAAGGGTCAAACCCGTTTTTGTCTTGTTTTTACCGCAAATTGCTGTTGATGTGTATACGGTTCTCGATAAAACAATGATTGGTACTTTATCAGATAGTATTGACGAAGTGGGCTATTATTCACAAGCACAAAAGATTATTAAATTGGTTTTAATGGTGGTAACATCGTTGGGTACGGTTATGCTCCCTTCTGTTTCAGCCCTATATGCCAAAAATGACATTAAAAAGATTAATGATTATATAAAATATTCATTTATGTACAACTTTATGATCGGATTTCCAATACTTTTGGGTTTATGTGCTATAGCACGAAGATTTGTACCACTTTTTTTCGGACCAGGATACGAAGATGTTGTGGGCCTAATAATTCTTATTTCTCCAGTTATAATTATTATAGGTATTAGTAACATTATAGGAAGACAATATCTGTTGCCGACAAAAAGACAGAGACAATTTACGATATCAATAATATCAGGAGCTTGCATTAATTTTCTATTCAATTTGGTTCTAATACCTTCATATAATGCAATTGGAGCATCTATAGCAACTTTGATAGCTGAATTATGTGTAACTGTTTTACAATGTTTTTTTATACGAAAACAAATCCCTCTTTTTTCGTATTTTAAGCCGTCCATTAAATACATGGTATTAAGTATTATAATGTATATTATAGTATATAATATTGGATTTTTGGAACTGAAGAGTAATATGGTAAGTGTGATTTTTTTGATTCTTGTAGGTGTTATTATATATTCAAGTGGATTATTAATTACGAAAGATCAATTAATCTATAGAATAATAAAAAGTATCTTCAATGAATGACATGTTATTTTGAAGTGATGAGTTAAAATGCTTTTCTAAGATTCTTTTGCATATACATAGCATTGAGAAACTTTGAATAATGACTTAACAAATGATATAACGCAAAAATGAATAAGAAAGAGAAGAATGCTAAAATGGAACACTATTATACAAATGAACGCAACCATCAGATACTTATCGCCTTATTAAAAGCTCATAACATTAAATATGTTGTGGCGTCACCGGGAACTACAAATTCCGTATTTGTCGGTAGCATTCAGCATGATCCCTATTTTACGATATATTCTTCTGTAGATGAACGTTCGGCTGCTTATATAGCGTGTGGTATTGCACATGAAAATGGTGAACCTGTTATATTGAGTTGTACAGGAGCCACAGCAGCTCGGAATTATATGTCTGGTGCAACAGAGGCTTTTTATAGTAAATTACCAATACTTATTCTTACTTCATCTCAGGATAATAATAGGATAGGACACCTATGGGCTCAGGTCACAGATAGAACTGCACCTCCAAAAGATGTATGTAGAATAAGTCTGACTATGCCTAATGTATGTACAAAAGATGATGAATGGGAATGTGAAGTAAATGCAAATAAGGCAATCCTTGAATTAAAACGTCGCGGAGGAGGGCCAGTTCATCTGAATTTGATTACAACATATAGTTATAATCAGGAAACTGCTCTCACATGTCACGAGCTTCCACCAACTAGGGTTATTAAAAGGATATCTAATGGCGATAATTTCCCTTATTTTCCTAAGGGAAAAACAGCAATATTTGTCGGTGCGCATCAGTTATTCTATAAAGCTCAGATTGAAGCAATTGAACGTTTTTGTGAATTAAATAATGGTGTTGTCCTGTGTGATCATACCAGTAACTACTATGGAAAATATAAAATCCCGTTTGCGATAGTAATTAACCAGTCTCCTTTAAACAAGGCGAACATTCCGGCGTTTGATATGGATGTCTTAGTCCATATTGGCGAGATTTCCGCTGAAGAAGGTGCGATGAGAATGATTAAAAGTAAAGAAACGTGGAGGGTATCTCTAGATGGAGAAATCAAAGATACATTCAGGAATTTGACATACGTTTTTGAAATGTCCGAGCAATCATTTTTTGAATCTTATTCAAAGAATGATATTAAAATTGATACTTCATATTACAAAGAATGTAAGGCAGAATATGATAGAATAATAGAAAGAAAACCGGATCAACTTGATCGGATGCCATTTTCAAACGTTTGGATTGCTAGTCAAATTGCTCCACAAATTCCATCGGATTCCACTGTGGTATTGAGCATTCTTAACACTGTTCGTACATGGAATTATTCTGATTTTATGAATGGAGTTAAAGTATTCTGTCCTGTAGGCGGTTTTGGAATAGATGGTGCAACTTCAATGATGCTTGGTGCATCTTTGGCTGATCAGAATCATCTTACATATTGTATAACAGGAGATCTGGCTTTCTTTTATGATTTGAATGCTCTCGGAAATAGACATATACACAAGAATATAAGAATCCTGTTGGTTAACAATGGATGTGGTTTTGAATTTAAGAAATCCTATGCTATGGCATATAAACTACTAGGAGAAGAAGTTGATTCTTATGTGGCAGCGGCTGACCATTTTGGTAAAAAATCTCCGGTATTGGTCAAGCATTTTGTTGAAGATTTGGGATTTGAATATTTAGTTGCAGGAGATAAAGCATCGTTTGCTGATGTGAAAAATAAGTTTTTGTCGACAGATTCTGATAAGCCGATTTTTCTTGAGACATTTGTTAATAACATGGATGAAAACATGGCTTTGGATGTGATTCAAAATAGGAATTAGACGATAATACAGATGTTTTGTTTTGACGTAATACTCTAATGAATGTGTGATACCTTGATATTATCAACTACAGTAAGGTTTATAATTTATCCATGTTTATAAAACTATACATGGGCGACATAAGGTAATTCAAAAAGAGGTGATTTATGACGAAAGTAATTACATACGGGACATATGATATGCTTCATTACGGTCACATCAGGTTATTAGAAAGAGCTAAGGCACTAGGAGATTATCTGATTGTGGGAGTAACTTCTGATGATTATGATAAGACTAGAGGTAAGATAAACAACCGGCAGTCTTTAATGGAAAGAATTGCGGCTGTTGAGGCGACTGGCATAGCGGATGAAATCATTGTAGAAGAATATGAGGGACAGAAAATTGATGATATTCGAAGATTTGGTGTAGATATATTCACTGTTGGATCTGATTGGGTTGGATATTTTGATTATCTTAACGAATTTTGTAAAGTTATTTATTTACCAAGGACTGAAGGTGTCTCAAGTTCTGAGGTGCGCGCAGAAAAGAGAAAACTTAGAATAGGTTTAGTTGGCAGTGCGGTTTTCAGAACCAAATTCATTAATGAATCTAAATATGTTAACGGCGTTGAGATTATTGGTGTTTATGCTTCTCATCCAGGTGATGAACCTGAAGTAGCAGATTTATTTTACACAGATGTTTATGACGAATTATTAGACAAGGTTGATGCTGTATATATAATTTCAAAACCAGAGTATCATTATCGGCATACTAAGCAAGCGTTAGAAGCTGGTAAGCATGTACTATGCGAATCTCCAATAGCATATTCGAGAGAGGAGTGTAAAGGATTGTATGATTTGGCTGCCGAGAAGAAGTTGATTCTAATGGATGCCATTAAAACAGCATATTCTACGGCTTATGAGCGTCTTCTTCTTATGGCAAAAGGAGGACGAATAGGAAAGATTGTATCGGTTGATGCCGTTTGCACAAGTCTTCGAGATGGTATTTCTATAGAAGGAACTGATTTATCAAAGAAATGGAACAGTATGTGTGGATGGGCTCCAGCTGCAATGCTTCCGGTCTTTCAGATATTTGGAACCGATTATAAAGATAAGATTTTTTATACAAAATTCCAGGATAAAGAGAAGAATATAGATGCTTTTACTAAGGTTGATTTTGTATATCCATCAGGAGTTGCTACTGTTAAAGTTGCTAAAGGCGCGAAGGCTGAGGGAGAACTTATTATTGCAGGTACAAAAGGATATATATACGTTCCTGCACCTTGGTGGAAGACTGATTACTTTGAATTAAGATACGAAAATGTAGAGGATAATAAAAGATTCTTTTATCAATTAGATGGTGAGGGTATTCGTTACGAAATTGTTGCTTTTGCAAAAGCTGTGGAATCAGGGAAAAACATGAGTTATGTATCAGAGGAAATATCAGAAACAATAGCAGAGGTTATTGGCGATTTTAATGCACGCAAAAATATGATTGAGTTGTTGTAAATGGAAATTGGGCTGGATTTGTATATGGGCGTTGTTTGAGGGATTTGTAGATTTAAGTGAGAATGGTGGCATCTTGTTTGTATATAGGAAATTTAAGAAAATTAGTTTGTTAGGTATTTAGTATTGGAATTATTTGGCGTGATTTATTATAATTAAACTAATGATCTGATAATCAGATTATAAGGTCATATATATTAAAAAAAATGAGTGAAGGAGGTTTGGAATGAAGGAACGCGTATTAGCATGGTTGTCTTTGTGTCTTTTTATTGTTTTTTTACCTATAAGCGGTACTAAGGTGTTCGCAGGTAGCGTACCTGTAGCTAATGGACCTGTTATAGAAACGCAACCAGAAAATGTCTTTTATGTAGCAAACACAACGCCGGTAGTGAGCGTAACAGCAACAGGAGAAGGACTGACGTATCAGTGGCAGTATAAGTTCCCGAACCAGCAGAACTGGACTAATTGGAGCAATGCGACAAATGCAACGCTGGGAAAGAACTTTGAATCGGGATATGACGGATTAAAGATCAGATGTGTCATCAAAGATAAGAACGGAAATACAGTAACAACAAATGAGATTACGGCAACACTGATAAAGATAAACATAACGAAACAGCCGGAGGATCTTACATTCGCAGCAAACACAACGCCGGTAGTGAGCGTTACAGCAACAGGAGAAGGACTGACATATCAGTGGCAGTATAAGTTCCCGAACCAGCAGAACTGGACCAATTGGAGCAATGCGACAAATGCAACGCTGGGAAAGAACTTTGAATCGGGATATGACGGATTGAAGATCAGATGTGTCATCAAAGATAAGAACGGAGCAACGGCAACTACCAGAGAGATAACAGCAACGCTTGAAACACGTTTTACCGTTACCTTCGACGCTGGTCAGGGTACCTTTGGTGATGAGATTGGTAGCACACTTACCAATAGAGAAGAGCCTGGAGCTTACTATGTTGAAGCTCATTGGGCAGATGGAGAAGAAGCAATCCCGTATAGAGATGGTTATGTATTTGTAGGATGGCTTTCATCAGATGGTACACAGCCAAACTGGATCAGACTGGATTCCAATGTAACATTTACTGCAATGTGGAAATCAGCTTTCACAGTCACTTACCATGCAACGACATACAATGGTGGAGACAGTATAGGAGAAGCTGGATTTAATTTAAAAACATGTCAGGAATTCGGATACGATCATGAGGTAAATCTACTTGTAGAGTCACTTGAAGCCGGAGATGGAAAATATTTCCTGCCGAATTATCCGTTACCGGAGTGGGAAGGACATGAGTTCATAGGCTGGACAGACTATGAGGGTAACTTTATTAATTACGTTACCGGAAATGCCGGCAGCAATATTGATGTATATGCAGCATATGAAGATGTTATAAAGGTTACATATGATGCAGGTGACGGTCATTGGTTATTTGATGAGGAAGAAGGAGAATTTAACACTGTTGATGCATATTATGCACCGGGAGTATTTATACCCGGATGGCATGAGCCCGAAAGAGAAGGCTACAGATTCGGCGGTTGGTTATTGAATGGCAAACCTGTAAGAAAGATCAATCTTACCGCACCTATCACCCTTACTGCATGCTGGGTTCCTCAGACAGAGGTAATATACGATACTAACGGTGGTGAATGGGAGAGAATAGAGCATACAGAGACACATACATGGTACGAACATCTTACAGAGATATCGAAGTACGGCGATACAGGTAGTGATTACTGGGTATATTTCTGGCAGAATCCTACAAGAGAAGGATATGAATTCCTTGGATGGAGTCTGTATTCAGATTCTGCTAGAGGCGAGAACTTCAATATTCGTCTTGTTGATGGACCTATCAGAGTATATGCTATATGGGGCAAGAACTGCACGGTTACTCTTGATGACAATAATGATGCCGGAATGCTGATCCATGAGGATGGCAAGTATGTTGATACTTATAACCTCGAGTATAATCTCAGAGAAGGCATCAATCTCGGAGTAAATCTTGAATATAATGAAGATGAATGGAGATTCCTCGGCTGGGATGAGAATCCTGATGCCACAGAACCCGAATACAACATGAATGATCATGTATGGGTAACTGATGATACCACTTTCTATGCTATATGGCAGAAAAGAGCAAAGATCACCTATAACGGTAATGGCGGAGTATGGTATACGGATGAATGGGATGAACAGCTTAATGACTATGTAAGTGTAGATGAACAGTACGACTACAGAGATGCCGGAAGCAAATTCATGGCAGGACATGAGAAGAACCCTCGCCGTGAAGGTTATGAGTTCAGAGGCTGGCTTGAAGAAGACGGCACATCGACTGACAACCGGGTATATTTAGCAGATCCGGATGTTGAGCTTACATTCTATGCTAAATGGTCAAGGAGGATTGATGTAGTATACGATGCAAACGGCGGATTGTTTGATGACAGAGGCGAGAAGTTAAAGAGCCATACTCAGTACAAAGTATGGACCAATGAGCTTTACAACCTTGACATGTGGGAGCCTTACAATGATTTTGAAGGCGGAAGCACTTTTGTAGGATGGACGCTTGATCCTGAAGCTGACGATCAAACATTGATTTCGTTTGAGCCCGGAGAGGAAATTGTCATTCCTGATGAGTCTGATTATATCAATGAGGATGAAGGTACTATAACCTTCTACGCTGTCTGGGATCCCGGAAGGCATGTTACATACGACCCTAACGGTGGCGGATGGTTCAAATGGAATGATGATATTCAAGATGATGAATGGAGCACATACGCAGAGATTCACAGATACGATCTTGATCCTAATAATGAATATGATATAGGCTGCGACTGGCCGATACGTGAAGGCTATGAGTTTGTCGGATGGAGTACTGATCCTGAAGCTGATCCGTTTGAAGATGAAGTTTTGGAATACTATAACGATGTAGTATTGACAAAGGATACGATATATTATGCAATCTGGACAGAGATGGCTGAGCTTACATTTGTAGCAGGAGACAACGGATTCTTTGATGGTGACAGGAACAAGCATCAGATAAAAGTATACTGGCGTATCGGAGATACGATCGACTTTGACCAGGATTTCGCACCGTTTGATGAATCCCATGATAATATCATTCCTGAAAACGATTACGGAAGAGAATTCAGCCATTGGACATACGGAAATGCTAACAGACAATATACATTCAGAAGAATGCGTGTTACCAGTGGTATGACATTCTATGCAAACTACTCTTCAATTGTACCGATTGAATTTGATCTTAATGCTGAAGATGCAGTATTAAATGGTGAAAGAGCATCAGCAGAAGGTACCGTTGTAAGATTTGATGTCAAAGATGGTGAGAACGTAAGGACATTTAATTATGAGCCTAACAGACCCGGATATGAATTTGTTGGCTGGAAGAATGGAAACGATGATTTTATCAACAGATTTACAGCCACAGCAAGATTTGATGATAACGGAAGAGTGATACCTTATCATTTTACAGCTCAGTGGAGAGAATCTGATGAGACATTCGATGTAACATTTGATGCAAACGGTGGAAGGTTTGCGAACGGAAATTCTGAACTGACACTGGGTTTAAGCGGTCAGTACGATATAGGCTGGAACGTAGAGAAACCTGTAAGGCACGGATTTGAGTTTGTAGGCTGGGTACTTGAAGGCGCTGATAAAACTGAGGAAAATACCTTATGGTCCGACTATATGGATTCTGACAGAACATATACGGCTGTATGGGAAGATGATCCGGTTACATATGTAAATATCTGGGCTGATGACTGCGGTCCGAATGTACAGGCAGGAACTGAAATCAGAATCAAATATGAACATGACGGAGATGTTGATCCTGAAACTGCTTACTTATGGCAAAAGCAGGTCGACGATGGAGACTGGAACGAGGTGGACACATCAAAATCTGATTACTCGGAAGATGTTTCCGCTGAGGATGCAGGCCATACATTATATTACAGACTTAAGGTTTATGATGTAATATCCGAGGAATGGGTAGTATCTGAGCCGATTTCATTCGCTGTTACGGATAGTCAGCATGGACATGAGCAGTGGGGTGTCACCGAAGTACAAATCTTCCCTGCTGAAGGTTACGGGACAACAGTGAACGTTGACGGTTTGATAAGTCTTTATCATTCTGCATCAGGTGTTGGTACGAATTTTGAGTGGTGGAAGAGCACCGATCAGAATCACTGGGATAAAGTAAAATACGGAACCTCTGCCGATGCAGGAGTTTACTGGTATGAGGAGGTTGCTTCAACTCCAGGAACATATTATTACATGCTCATAATCGATAAGGTAGCGTCCAACGTTCTTGAAATCACTGTTGAAGATGAAAACCAGCAGGGTGAAGACTGGGATGTGACGATCTATGTTCCTGAGGGGTATAGTACAACCGTTAAGGTAGGTCAGAAAATACGTATCGAATGTTCGGAAAACGGAACTGAATATGTTTGGTGGAAGTATTATGAAGATGGTCATGCTACAATTGGAGGTGAAGACGACTACTATGAGGAAACAGCTGAAACTCCGGGAACATATCAATACAGGGTTTTTGTTGATGATGTTCCATCCAATGGACTGAAATTCACTGTTGTAGAATAGTGGATTTAGAAAAGTATTCTGATAATACTACGAAAATGTTTTATGATTATGGAATTGTAGATAATTTTAGTATTAGTACACAATGGTTTCTTATGAACGAGAGCAACATATGTTGCTCTCGTTTTGGAAGAATTAAGAGGTTTTACAATGATTCAGAATAAAATGAAAAGTTTTGTAATATGTATATTATCCTCATTGATTATATTTATATCATTTTGCATTCCATCGTATGCGAACGAGGTAAGACAGTATTCATTTGATATGCAATATGGTCAGACCGATGCTAGAAGCATGCTAAATATGATTAATTCATTTAGAACCGGTACTGATGCATGGGCATGGAATGAAAGCAACTCAGAGAAAGTATACTATAACGGACTTGAACAGTTACAATATGATTATGGTCTAGAAAGAGTTGCTATGCAAAGGGCTGCAGAGATCGCACTGTCTTTTGATCATCAAAGACCGGATGGAACTAGTTGCTTTTCTGCCTATAGTGTTAGCGGATCTATTGGTGAGAATATAGCCGCAGGTTATAGGTCTGTTGACAGCGTCTTTATTGGATGGCGTGAAGATAACGATTCGTATTCTGGTCAGGGACATCGTAGAAATATGCTTGGAAGGAATTTTAAGTATATAGGAATAGGACATGTGTATTATAATGGTTATGATTATTGGGTACAAGAATTTAACTCACGTCCTACATCTCTAACATATACTGATCCCCAAAATTCCAGTCAGAAGGTTGATATAAATATATTGGATTCAAAGAAAACCAGTATAGAAATTGTTGTTGATGGTACTGCACAGAATTCTAATGATGTAAGAGAATGGTTTTTTGATGTAAATCACAGATGGAAGTATTCGAAGGGAGCGTTGTGGGATACGGAGGCTCCCGATTCTGGCGGTCATTTGGTATATGAATGCTTTAAGCTTTCAAACACATGGCCTAATAGATATATAGATGTGCCTAGTTATTATACAAATGTTACTTTTTCTTCAGATAACGAAAATATAATATCAGTAGATACTGAACAAGGCTATCTTAATCCTATTGCTGCAGGTACTACAATGATAACAATGAATGTAGGTGGTTCTGAACGCAGGATTAAGGCAACGATTAATGGAAATCCTATTGAAATAATCAAGCAGCCAAAGGATCTGACATATGTTGCAAACACAACGCCGGAAGTTAGCGTGACAGCGACAGGGGAAGGACTGACATATCAGTGGCAGTATAAGTTCCCGAACCAGCAGAACTGGACGAACTGGAGCAATGCGACGAACGCGACACTGGGAAAGAACTTTGAGCCCGGTTATGACGGACTGAAAGTAAGATGTCTCATCAGGGACAAGAACGGAAACAGTGTAACAACGAACGAGATAACAACAACTTTGGTTTCTGCTGTTAATTGGGAATTTGATGCAAATATCGGAAAAATCACAATTAGCGGAGAGGGTGAAATTCCCGAAATGGATGTCAATTGTAGAAGTATCAAATCTGCTGAGATTAATTTGAAAAAAGTTAAAGATTTAAGTAATCTGTTTGCAGATTGTTTAAATCTTGAAAGTGTAGATTTGAGCAAGCTTGATACATCTGCTACAACCAACATGAGTTCAATGTTTAGTGAAGATGGAAAAATACAGAGCATAGACTGTAGTTCATTTAATACTTCAAATGTTAATGACATGAGTTACATGTTTGACTGCTGTAGTAATCTGACAGAACTGGACATTAGTAGTTTTAATACAAGCAAAGTTACTAATATGAAATATATGTTCAATGCTTGTAGAGGATTGTCATCACTTGACCTTAGTGGTTTTGATATGGGTTCGGTTACTGATGCAGAAGGTATGTTTCAGAATTGTTGTTTTGAGTGTATTGAGACCCCGATCAATGTGAATATTGATGTTGAATTAAATGGTGCATTTATTAGGATGGACACTGGGGAGACAGTATACAAACTTCCTAAAAATATCGATGAAAGTGTTACTTTGATAAGTGGATCAAGACTGATTTTATCTCAACCTCAGGATTTTATATTTGTTGAGGGAACACCTGTTATGCTGAACATTGAGACTGCAGTAAATGGTTTGGTTTGCTCATGGTATAGTTTCACTGTTGATGAAAATGGGGATGAACACTTGACAGAAATTGGAAAAGGATCTTCTATCGATGTTACTTTTGATTCTGAATCAGATGGTAAAATGATTAAATGTATTATAAGTGATACCCAGGGACATGTATTTATTACTTCAGATACAATTGTTGCTACTATGGTAGAAGCAGTTTCTGAAGGAGGTAGTCAGGACTAATAGTTATATATGTTTTGTGTAATGCTGTAGAAAAATTGTTTAATAACGGAGAATAGCGATGAAAAAGATTACTTACACTATATCTTCAATCATTTTATGTGTCAGTCTGTTAAATATGCCTATATATGCCAACGAGATCAACACGGGCTTAGACAATCTGGTTGTAGAAGAAAACTCTAATGATACTGATCAGGATATAGATGATGCTGTTACTGATGTGGAAGAGATTAGCGATGAGCCTGAAAGTGAGCCTGTATCTGATAATAATACTCCCCGGGAAGAGAACAAAGATGCAGATGCAGATGATCAGGATGAGCTCATTACATACACGATCGAAGTACCGGGTACCGGTGAAGAGAACAACGATGAACTCTTTGAAGCATATGTCAACAGAGCTTTCGGTATCGATGATGGATTATCTCAGCCTGTTATTAGAGGTCTTCGTAAGAGCAGAAGTACTCAGGGAAGCAAGCTTACAGGTTTAGAGGCAAACATATACAATTATCTTGTTCCAAAGATACAGCAGATCGCAAGCGGTGAGCTGCATACAACGGAATTTGTGCTCTCTCTGGAAGATCTTGGGCTGGCGGATGAATGCTATCCGGGAGCAAATACGGACGAGAATAGGGATGCGTTTTATGATCAGACATTGGGAGATATAGAACTTGGATCTATAACGCAGGCCTTAACTGCAGATTTTCCGTATGAGATGTACTGGTTTAATAAGACTGCGAGTACACAGATTTTTTTTAGCTTAGGATTCACATACAGAAATAACGCCATATATTATAACAATACGACAACAGTAACTATTAGGATGCCTGTCAGCGCTTCATATCAGGGTAGCGGGATATATCAGACAAGAAATGATCTCTCCGTGGTAAATACTGCTGTCAGCAATGCTCAGAGTATCGTAAATGAATGTACATCATATTCTGACTATCAGAAGCTTCTTGCATACAAGGAAAGGATATGTGCATATACTGACTATAATCATTATGCGGCTGATCATAGCAATCAGGTTGCGTTTGGTGATCCATGGCAACTGATATATGTGTTTGACGGTGATCCCGAGACAACTGTTGTATGTGAGGGATATGCGAAGGCGTTCAAGTATCTTTGTGACAGTTCGACATTTACAGGTGATATTTCCTGCATACTTGTGACCGGTCGGATGATAGGGGCAACAGGCGCCGGCGGTCATATGTGGAACATCGTTAAGATGGATGACGGGAAGTACTATCTTGTTGATGTTACCAACTGTGATACCGGTTCTGTAGGAAATCCGGCATGGTTGTTCTTAAAAGGCTATACCAGTAAACAGGGGAGCGTTACATATACTTCGTCTGATGGAGATTCAAAAACCTCTGATGTTTACCGGTTTGTCTGCGGATCAGCTGTAAATGCTGTAGATTTTAATTATGATTATAATACTTTGTCCAATTACTCCGAAACAGAGCTTGCCATATCCGCTACAGATTATGCTGCTCCTGAGACATGCACAGTAACTGTGGACAAGGTATTCTTTGACGGAAATAAAGATGTACCCGTTGATATGATGGGGACAGGTTCATATGAAAAGAACAGCAGTATCACACTTACCGCTCCTGAAGTTGAAGGTGTGGCATTTGTGGGCTGGTATCCGGCGCATCCTTATGTGCCATATTATTACTATACAGGTGATCCGTATACATGGGACAGAGAATATACATTTACGGTAACAGGAAAATTGGATCTGGTCGCTGTTTACAGACCGACAGATCAGCTGGCGACTGTTGCAGTGAACTGCGGTTCAAAAGCATACACTGTGAACGGTATTAAATATACCTCGAGTAGAAGCTTTGATCTTGGTGTGGGTTCGTTGGTAACTGTATATACCGATGCGCCCGGTTTTAAGTACTGGAAGAATGCTTACGGTATGGTTCTTTCAAGATCAAAGAGTTATACATTTACAGTATCTGTTGACGATAACATAGAGGCTGTATTTGACAGCAGTGCTACAGATAAGGCAACTCTTATATTTGAATCGGAATATGGACAGATCATGGGGACAGCCAAGCTTGCTCTTAATGAAACCATGTCTCTGCCGACCCTTCCCACAAAAAACAGCTTCAGGACAACGGGCTGGGATCTGAATGGAGACGGTCAGTATAAAGCTAGTACGGATACTCTTAACAGTGCGATTGAAAGAGGACTTGCGTCTGCTGACAGGACTGTTGTCATAAAGGCTGTATATGAGACGAATCCTTGGTTGAATATTTACATAACGATAGACAATGGAAATACAATAGAAGATTATTCACCCGCCCCAGGAGAATTGATGGTTGCTCAGGCAGGAAAAAGAGAAGGAGAGAAGTTCAGTCGCTGGGTAGAAGATGGGACAGGCCTTGTTTTAAGCTATAATCCGACATACAAGTTCTATGCCGAGGAGAGAAATGGATCGGGTAAACCAGGTGGACCGACTCTGTCGATCATAGCAGAATTTGTTGATGATGATGAAGAGGTTCATAAAAGGGGGGTAACGCAGATAGTTAACAGCTACAACAATAGCGATAACAATGGACTGGTTGCCGTATCCATGAGTACCGTTCCTGAAGGCTGCAGGATAATAAAAGCGGGTATCATCGCAGTGGATGCTGAGCATTATCCTACTGAAAATCGCGGATGGATCACTTTAGATACTCCCGGTGTTATTGTGCGAGGCAATTCATGGCCCGGTAATGCATACAGATACACATGGACCAGAGCAAATGCTCAGGATGAGCAATGGTATGTCAGGGCATTGCTTATATATGAAGACACTTCAACGCATGAGGTATATACCGTATACGGAGATGATATTATAGAGATGTATTATAGTATAGGGTAGGGTGTATGAGTTACGGCATGATAGAGTTTTCATTTTTGCTAATGTTATAATGAGTTTTGGAGGCGGGGTTTACCCGCCTCTGAACATATTAACTGGAAGGAAAGCCGGTGCTTGCTATGCTGTTAAAGAAAAAGATGAGATTATATATATCAATTGTTTTAATGCTTACGGTAATGATCTTTTTTCCTATAGATCTGTATGCTTCACAGAATGATACTGTATATTCCGCAGGTCATTTCTATTATCATTCATATCCGGGATATGTATCTATATGCGGATATATAGGTGATGAGACAGATATATCTATTCCATCGAGCATATCGGGCAAACCTGTTTCCGTTATAGAGAGCAAAGCATTTGACGGATGTGATTCGATAAAGACTATAGAAGTACCTGATACCGTGATGAAGGTAGCTGATGATTCATTTACAGGGGCTGTTTCACTTGAAAGGATCGTGAGCCATACCGAGGATGTCACCATAAATGCAGGAGATGGGGTCAGTGTGGAGTATGCTTCTCAAACCGGAGATGGTTCCGATACAGGTGTTTCAGCAGGTGATACTGCGACATCTCATTCGGATAAATCGGATGCTGGAAGCGATAATGATGATGGTTCTTCGGTTTCTGATGATACGGGTCAAAAGACTGTGGATGCTAAGCCAAAAGATAAAACTGCTGTTAAGGATTCGGTTTCAAAGCAGTCTGACATAGGTGAGGGAAGCTATGTGGAACCGGATGGAGATATATCAGAAACAGCTGATTCCGATATATCGGAGTATAAAGATACTTCAAAAATAATTGATAGAGATACTACGGAAGAAAAGAAAGATGCAATGATCACAGCTGAAAAAGAAAACGGCGATGATGAGAGTATAGCGGATATTGAGACTATGGGAGGTGAGATGCAGAATGAACCTGATTCGGTATCATTGGTTGCAGTAATTGTTTTTGCAGTGTGTCTGGCTGCTGTTATCGGTGTTTCGGTTTATTTTGTATTAAAGAAGAAAAAATAGAGATGGTCAGTATTGCATTTGTGATATATAGAGATTAAATATGAGAAAAAGTGTTCGTTAAATGTTATGTGCATGCTGATTCTTTTTATATTTGGAACATGTGCATTTACAGATTCGAATTAGATTCCTGCTCAGACGGAATATGGTGTTTTTCTGAATGTTACCGAAAACATCGATAAACTTGATGCATATAAGACTGTTGTTATAGATGCACAGTGTATTAATGTGGAAGAGAAGGAGAATTTTAAGAAAAAAGGACATATTGTATACAGCTATATTAACGTGGTATCGCTGGAAAGCTTTAGAGATTATTATGATACATATAAGGATTTAAAACTTTAGATTTGTGATTATTATCAGGCGATATTTATGGAATTAAGACTGCGACTGACTGTTATATCAATTTGATAGGTACATACCATGAGTGGTTTTGTATTATACAGATTATATTATATATTTTCCGTCGCATGATATGAGACAACAAGAAATAGATTCAGATCGTAGGAACTCCATTTAAAATGTGGAGTTCTTGTTTTGGGTAAAATAATGGAGTTGAGATATTCTTATATTTATAAAAAACTAGAAAAGAAAGTATTTGCCATGACATTAAAAAACAACTATAATTATAAAATAAACAACTATAAATGAGAGAACTAATGCTGTATAGTTGTTTTTGAAGGAGGTAATATGAGTTTTACCAGGAATAAAAGAGATGCTATTAAACATTATATATTGGAACAAATAGATCAGGGATGCATTGATATGGTAAAGAAGACGGTAGACGCTTTTGAGATAACGTCGACGAGTGTGTACCGTTATATAAAAGAGATGGAAATAGATGGTATCCTTTCGAAAAAGGGACATAAATATTCGTTGATAGAAAAAAATGGAAGCTTTATGTACGAAACGAGAAATGTTTCTGATGAAATGGATATCATGGAAAGAGATATTGAGCCCTTGATTGAAAAATGTCCTGAAAATGTACAGAGAATTTGGAGATATTGCCTTTCTGAGATGATTAATAATGTATTGGATCATTCTAACGCAGATAGGTTTGCATTAATATATAAAAAGAATTATATGAGCATTTCTTTCTTTATAGTGGATAATGGTGTGGGGATTTTTAGAAAAATTAAAGACTATTACAGATTGTCTTCGTTAGATGATGCAATTTCGGAGTTGTTCAAAGGAAAACTGACTACAGATAAGGCTAATCATTCCGGTGAAGGTATTTTCTTTTCTTCAAATGCTGCAGATAGATTTGCGGCATTTTCTGATGGAAAGGTTTTTACGAGAAACAAATATGAAGAAGTCAATATAGATACGCTTCGCTTTAATCTAAACAAAGAAGATGGTTCTGTATCAGAAATGGATAAAGGTACTATAGTGTATTTGAAACTATCAAATTTCAGCACAAAATCCATGGCTAAAATCATGGATAAATTTTCGAATATTGATAACGGATTTTACAAAACAAGTATACCGATAAAAAATATATTTGATGATTATCCGGTCTCAAGATCTCAGGCTAAAAGACTGGTTAGAAGATTTGAGAGTTTTAAGGAGGTTGTATTGGATTTTGAAGGTGTAGATGATGCAGGCCAGGGATTTATGCATGAAGTGTTTGTAGTATACGGAAAATCACATCCGGGAGTAAAACTTGTGCCAGTTAACGCCAACAAAAATGTTAAGCGTATGATCAATCATGTGATGAATACAACTTAAGCAGATCTATGAGAATAATATAATCAAAGGTTTAATCGGTTAAAAATGCAAAATAACCGCGAAGTTTACTATCACATATATCTCTCAAATGGATGGTAGGCTGATTTGACACAAAACAAATGTTGCCTGCTGTTCTGAAAATAGAAGTAATTCTTTTCGTTTATAAAGAGGACATGTCAGATGTTGTTGCTGCCTGATATGCGACTGATAAATTGTCAGGGATAAAATATTGTCGCTACCTGATATGTGTCTACTGAAACAGCAAAGATAAACAACCTGCATCCATAGAAATATCTTGAATATCTATTAACAAAGCTTCCAAAGCTTCATGATGATGAGGGAAATAAAGATATCACAAAACTTGATCCACTGATGCTGTGATCACTAGAAAACCCTGATATCTGTAGAAAACCGCGCCGCTAATCAGCGGCGTATTTTAATGTAGAGCGTATGGTTTGACGCTTACGTTTATACCTCTAGTGAGTTATATATAAACATATGAGGACGTTTACCTTGGAGGTAAATGCCTTCTTGACTAAAGAGAATATACATGTTATACTTAATTAACCTCAAAGGTTAATTTTAAGCGAGGTGATGGCTTGGATATAACGTACAAAAATAAGAAAATAGAAAAAATTTGTACGGATGTAAAAACGGCAGAGAAATCCTATGGCATAGAAATGGCAGATAAAATACACCTGCGTATAGATCAAATTGCTGCTTCGGATACTATTGAGATGATGATACAGTTCCATATTGGACGATGTCACCCACTTGCGCAGAATAGGAAAGGACAGTATGCTATGGATTTAGTACATCCGTATAGATTGGTATTTGAGAAGAAAGGCAATGAAATCCAAATAGCTAATATTTTGGAAATAGTGGATTATCATTGAAGGTCAAGATGAGAAGCAAGGAGGTAGCACTATGGTGAGAAGTAGCAACATCATTGCAACGCCACCTGGGGCAACAATTAAAGAACAGTTAAATTACAGGGGCATGAGCCAGAAAGAGTTTGCGGCCAGGATGGATATGTCTGAGAAACATATCAGCAAGCTTATCAACGGTGAAGTACAGCTTACAGCTGAGACAGCAATCAGATTGGAAATGGTATTAGGCATTCCGGCAAAGTTTTGGAATAATCTTGAAGCGATTTACAGAGAGAAGATTATTAAGGCTGAAGCAGAAAATGCAATGGATGCTGATGTTGAAATTGCAAAACAGTTTCCTTATAGTGAGATGGCAAATTTCGGATGGATTCCTGTGACTCGGGATACAAAAGAGAAAGTGATAAATCTTAGGAAATACTTTGAGGTTGTTGAACTTTCGCTGCTTGGAAGTGAGCAAATAACAAGAATTGCATGCAGACGATTAGCAATCACAGAAAAGAGTGATCTTGCTTTAATGGCATGGACTCAGGAAGCAAAGATCAAGGCACGTGATATACAAACTGCACCAATCAATATCAAGGGTCTAATCTCAACTATGCAGGACATAAGAAAGATGACTGTGCTTAAGCCAAAAGACTTTTGCCCACAGGTAAAAGAACATCTTGCAGATTGTGGAATAGCCCTGGTTTTTCTACCTCATCTTAAGGGCTCATTTCTTCAGGGAGCTTCCTTTATGGACGGAAATAAGATTGTTGTTGGACTTACAGCAAGAGGAAGGGATGCGGATAAGTTTTGGTTCAGTTTATTCCATGAACTGGCGCATATTGTGCTCGGACATGTTGGACAGCCTAACGGCACATCTGAAGATGATGAGAAAACTGCAGATAAATGGGCTGGTGATACATTGATACTATCTGAAGATTTTGATGTTTTTAAAAGAAAAAAAGATTATACAAAAAAAAGTGTTCTTCAGTTTGCAAAGGCACAGGGGATCGCTCCAGGAATTGTGGTTGGGAGGATGCAACTGGAAGGGATGATAGAATACAGTATGTTGAATGATTTGAAAGAAAAATATGAAATAGCTGTATGATAGTATTTTAGGTGAGTGAAAATGGTAGAGGATATTAATATATCTGATAAAAAAGAGGAATCGTTAAATGGTGAAAAAATGGTAAATACAATGATTTCACTTAACAATACTGTTAATTCAATTATTAGAGAGATTGATTTTAGTGGCATAATTAAAACTGTAACAGCTTTGAGTTCCACTATTTCTAAAATGCTTTCTTCTGATTATATGACCTCTATAAAAGAAACATTTGCTAAATTAGCAAATGCAATCGAAGAAGCCCATGATAATCCATATAGCTACTTAAACTTTTATGACTATCAGAATTCACTCGACGAATTTCATTGGGCATGGCCGTTTGATATTTCACCGGAAGAATTAAAGCAGTTAATTGAGCAGGCGAATGATGAAATAGAATTTGATAGATTGATAGCTTCGTATTTTACTAAGGAACGACTTCAAAACATGTTCTATATTATCGAAAATGGACTTCCTAGACGCCATACAGTGATTTTTGGACAGATAAAAAAAGCGTTCTATAACAGACAATATGCATTAATGAATACTGCTACAGTAGCTATTATTGAAAATATATTAGGGATTGTTTTAAAAGATAAGGGATGTACCAAAAGAAAGGGAATACTAAAACCTATTATAAAATATTATGCAGATAATTATATGTTTCATGATCTTAGTTTTCTTTTTGAGTTACAAATGTTATCTAATAATATAGATCTGATATTCAGTGATTATAGATTTGGGAGTAAAGTGTTTATAGAATCAAATAAAAAGGTAAGGAGACATCTATCTGCTCATGGATATATGTTTTCGAATAGAAGAATAGATTCTATTATGCTTTTGAACACTTTGGCTGCAATACTAATAAACATAGACTATATCACTCCGTTTGAGAAAACAGTTGAAAAAAGCAAGAATAAAAAGCTGTTTATTATTTGTACTAAAGATTATGTGATAAGAAATCGAATACAAAAGATTACAGGAATCGAAAGCCTTGAAAATTAGAGTGAATTTTGTGTTTAGCATATGAAGGAATCAAAGCGTTATGTATGTTAAAGAAAAGCTTTCACTAGATATGCGTAAATGCACTACATATGTCACAGTCTGATTATAGCTTCCCCATTCCCTCAACACATTGATACGTACTCTAATATCCACATCCCATAAACACCCATAAAAAATAAGTAAGCGTAAAAAAACTCCATCCTAAAAGGATTCAAAAATACATTCAAAAATCCAATCATCCAATTAAACCCAATTAAAACAAATGAATATATATGATCCCCACCCTTTATGGTATAATACATAAGTCAGCAAAATATCTTTACAATAAAAGAAAGACTTAGGTACATATCAATGAACAATTCCGATAAGAAATTAAATGGAACAGTCATAGTAACATACAGGTGCAATGCCAGATGTACTATGTGTAACAGATATAAAGCCCCTTCAAAACCTGAAGAGGAACTCAGTATAGATACAATAAAAAAACTCCCTAAGATGTACTTTACAAACATCACAGGAGGAGAACCTTTTATAAGGACAGATATAGCGGATATAGTAAGAGAGTTATATAAGATATCAGACAGGATAGTCATAAGCACCAATGGGTTCTTTACAGACAGGATAGTGGCTCTTGCAAAGGAATTCCCTCAAGTTGGAATAAGGATATCAATAGAAGGCTTGGAAGCTACCAACAATGAGATAAGAGGCCTTGAAAACGGTTATCAGAGAGGATATCAGACACTTAAGACTCTTCGTGAGATGGGAATGAAGGATGTTGGCTTTGGTATGACTGTTCAGGACAGGAATGCACCTGATCTTGTTCCTCTTTATGATATCTCTGATGAGATGGGGATGGAGTTTGCCACAGCAAGCCTTCATAACAGTTTCTATTTTGTTGAGGCTAAGAACATCATAAAAGACCGTCCCATGGTTGCTGAGAACTTTGAAAAGCTCATAAATAAGCTTTTGAAGAGTAAGAGTCCCAAGAAGTGGTTCAGGGCTTACTTTAATCATGGACTCATAAATTACATATATGGACAGCCAAGACTCCTTCCCTGTGACATGTCATTTGATACCTTCTTTATAGATCCTTATGGCGATGTTATGCCCTGTAACGGAACAAAAGATAAGGAAGTTATGGGTAATCTTAATACTCAGACATGGGATGAGCTATGGAACAGTCCTGAAGCTGAGAAAGTAAGAAACAAGGTACGTCACTGTGACAGACAGTGCTGGATGATAGGCTCTGTAAGTCCTGCAATGCATAAGTATATATGGAAGCCTGCCTGGTGGGTATTTAAGCATAAACTAAAGTCTCTCTTTACCGATAAGCCTTACAGCATGTATGAGAATAAGATATGCTGTGATTACAGGGATGGTAAGGTTACAAAGGAACAGCTTGATAAGTGTTCTACGTGTGATATGTGCAGTGTCGTAAATGATGGTCTGTCTGAGATGAGCAAAGCACAGCTTAAGGAAAGAAGCGGTGAAGAGATCGTTGATGCGGATATTGCTGGACAGCTGGAAACTAAAATGTGAGTATGATAGAAATACAGTAAGACATATTGAATTTGTTTGATTCTGAAAGAATTCTTTATGCAAAGGTAATGTTGTCGCTTTCGTAATCGGATTTGGAGATGTTAAGACTTGCGAGGAATATTATTTGGTAATGGACTGAATTTAAGATTTGATATAGAACAATTTTCTACTAGTAAGATTTTCGATAGATTTGTTGCTAATATAAAAAGATATTCCGATATGTACGAAGCGATGTTTTCTGTTAGTCTAACAGAAGATGTTATTAACGAACTGTTCGAGGAGCATAAAGATTCCAATATCGAGGCATTAGCTGGATATCTCTATTCATATATTAAGGATATTAATGATTGTCCCATATGGTCTGTAAATAATGAGTATATGTTACAGGAGTTAATTACCAGCATAGCGTTGCTATCGATTTTCTATGATAACGAAGGGCTTATAAAACCGAATATTGATTTAACGAAATTGCCCGATATAGTAAAATATGATAGAGTATTCACTTTGAATTACGTCGAATTTTGGGATGACAGGAACATCTGTATTCCGTTACATGGCAAAATTGTTTACAATGATTTGCAGGACGTACCTAATGCATTCTTTTATAATACGGCTAAATACGGGGGTTCGGAGTATAAAGCTGCTATTGAAAAGATGAAACTTAAGGGAAACGCTGTTTTATTTGATCCGTTCAAATATGTGTTTGCACCTGAAGGAATAAAAAAACAAGATTTGATTTGTATTGCTGGAATATTTCCAAGTGATAGAATATTTCCAGGAGAAAATTTATGCCCTATAAGTCCAAGAGAGATATATAAGGATCTTAATAGCATTGATGAGATAGATGTATTTGGTGTTTCTCCGTATGGTGATATAAGCTTGATCGATGCTATTAATCAAATGAAATTTGCACGCGTATTTGTCCATGAGATGAACATAAAAGAAATTGACGAGTGGGGAAAGCTTCTAAAGTGTCCACATGAATTTCTGAATTCAAACGATATTTGATGACTGGATGCATATCAAATCTGGTCAGTTAGTTGTTTATATATATGAGTACATGGCTATTATGACCTGGGAAACAATAAAATCTGAAAAGATAATAGATGAATTCCATGTGACGGTTAAGAAGGATGAAGTAAAGCTGCCTGACGGAGCAGTGATAGAAGACTTCTATACCGTAACGATTCCTGATGCGGCAATGGTCGCTGCTATAACAGCTGATGGAAAGATATTGTTAAAGAAAGAGTTCAGATATTCATGCGGTGAAGATGTTATAGAATGTCCTGCAGGTATGTTTGATAAGGGAGAAAGTGATCCTTTGACTGTAGCTAAGAGGGAACTGCTTGAAGAGACGGGATATGTATCTGAAGACTGGACATATTTTGGACCTACATGGGAATCAACATCAAAGCTTACAAACAGAATGCATCTGTTCATGGCAAAGAACTGTGTACATGTCAGTGAACAGAGTCTAGATGAGCATGAACATCTGACAGTAGATAAGGTTGATATAAAAGATGCTGTTGATATGGTCTTATCTGGAAAGATCAATGCTAACAGTTCGGCGCATCTTATATTACGGGTTGCAAGAATACTTGGATCATAAAAACAGCGTTTAGCTGTTTTTTTGATATATAAGAATCAAATGATTTGTGGTATATTGTGTATAGATGATCAAGATTAAAAGGAGGTTGCAGATATGAAGTTTTATAAAGTTGGTGAAAAGATTGAGATAGGCGAAAACCTTTCGGGTGAGGAGATCATACCCAATACTACCGACGGTGCATATGAGAAGCATGTGCCGGTTATAGAAAAAGATGGCGATAAGGTTATCGTAAAAGTTGGTTCTGTTGAACATCCCATGCTTGAAGCTCATTACATTGAATGGATTGTTCTTGAGACGGCTGACGGATATGAAAAGAAGGAACTTAAGCCTGGCGAAAAGCCTGAAGCGGAATTTAAAGTTTCGGGTCAGGTTGTAGCTGCATATGAATACTGCAATCTTCATGGACTCTGGAAGGCTTCTGTATAATGAAGACACTTGCGATCATAACCGCAAGAGGCGGTTCAAAAAGAATACCAAAAAAGAATATAAAAGAGTTTTGCGGTAAGCCGATCATAGCATACAGTATCAGGGCTGCTATAGAAAGTAAGGCTTTTGATGAAGTCATGGTCTCTACAGACAGTGAAGAGATCGCTCAGATAGCAAAAGAATACGGGGCAAGTGTTCCGTTTTTGCGCTCTGAAACTACAAGCAATGATTTTGCAACGACTGCGGATGTGATACTTGAAGTTATAGATGAGTATGAAAAGCAGGGAAAAGACTTTGATTATGTTGCCTGCATATATCCGACAGCACCTTTTGTTACTGCAAAAAAGCTTTCTGAAGCAAAAGCGCTTATTGAGAAAGAAAAAGCTGAAGCATTGCTTTCCGTAGTCAAATATGATTTTCCGCCACAGAGAGCCTTTGTTATAAGGGATGGTATGGTTAAATATCAGTATCCTGAGTATGAGAGAGCAAGAAGTCAGGATCTTGAACCGATATATCATGACTGCGGTCAGTTCTATATCTGTTCATGTGAGGGCCTTAAAGAACATCATTCGATGATATTGCCGCATACTGTTCCCTATATTGTTCCGGAGGAGGAAGTACAGGATATAGATACCATGTCTGACTGGGCTATAGCGGAAGCCAAGTTCACGGCAATAAATAAAGCTTAATAAGAGTATATTCATTGAACTGCATGCATTTAGATGGTAAAATATCTATGTATGCAGTTTTTTAAATTTATTGTTTTGTAGGTACAACATGAATGTTAAAGGCTTGAGAAAAAATATCCTGCAGGATTATCTTATTTGGGGGTTTGCGTTTTCTGTATTGCTCACTCTTATAGGCTATAGCTGTAACGGTTACGCACAGGCAATAGTCGTATTTATGGTCTGTGTCATATCAGGCTTTATAAGCAATCTTATCGTATTTTCACAGTTTATAAGAAGATATTATGTCATATTGATACTTGCGATCATAAGTATTGTAGGTTTTCTTTTAAGAGGTGACGGCCTTTCATCGCTTGGGATGCCGATTTCGGCTCTATTTATGGTATTTGCGGGTTACAGTGTTGCAACGGAAGGAAGAAAGTCCATCCTTGCTTCGTTCGGAAAGCTCTGCGCACTTATAGCGGTATTTCTGTTTGTGGCAATACTGTGGCATGTGACGGGAGAAAATGCAGCTGTTGAGTATTTCAGTGGTGCTGCACAGGCTTTCGGCATGTTCTCGACAAAACTGGTAGGTGTATATTTACACCCGATCCCTGCAGCATGTGCTTATCTGGTATTTACACTTTTATGTTTTTTATATATCGACAATCGTTTCTTAAGATTCTTATGTACTCTTATAGGCATAAGTGCGATATGGATATCGGCTTCAAGAGCAACTCTTATAGTCTTGGCGGGTGCTTTTTTCCTGTTTTACCTGATCAGATTAATAAGACATGAGACAAAACAGGAGATATCTCCAAAGACATCAAGCGGTGATAAGATCATAGCATCGGGAGCTCTTATCCTTTTGGCTATAGTAGCCTATATCAACAGATATACGATTGTGATGCTGATACAAAGAGTCCTTTCTGACTTTTTAGGTTCGAAAGGTGCGGGCATAAATACATCATACAGATTGAGTGCATGGGAATATATATTTTCAAAGTTTTCCGAAGGATCATTTGTTCAGATTCTGCTTGGAAGAGGCTATGACAGTGCGACAAAGGCTATAGAACAAGTTCCCTCACTTGTTGCAATGAATGAGGTAACACCTCTTGGAACCAAGAACATATTTATATCAATGCTGTATGATTACGGTGTGATTGGATGTGCATTACTCATTCTGGTGGCTGTTCATTGCCTGTATTACTACATATGCGGCAGTGAGAAGATGCAAAGAAGAACTGGTCTTATAGTGCTTTCAATTCTGGCTATGGGTTTTGTCTTTGATCTTCAGTACTGGGACAGTACTGCTTTTATACTCTGGGCATTTATAGGCGCATATCTGGGACTGAGAGACTTAAATTTCACGGATAAAAAGGCAGAGGAATTAAGAACAAGGAAGAATCTTAAAATAGCGGTATTCGGTCAGAAGAATGCTCTTACGAATGAGGGCGGTGTAGAGGTCGTATCAAGAGAACTTGCAAGAGGAATGGCGCTTGAAGGACATAAGGTGACCTGTATTAACAGAAAAGGGCATCATGTGAGCGGGAAAGAGTTTGATGTACCCATGGTGGATGAGTGGGAAGGCGTAAGTATGAAGTATGTTCCCATCATAGAGGTAAAAGGTCTTGCCGCCATGACATCGGCTTTCTTTGCATCTATCTTAAGTGCTGTCGGTGATTATGACGTTGTACATGTACATGCGGAAGGACCGTCACTGTTTTGCTGGATACCCAAGATCGCCGGTAAGAGGGTTATATGCCATGTTCACGGACTTGATCATCAGCGTGTTAAATGGGGTAAGATGGCAAAGCAGGCATTGCTTCTGGGTGAGAGAAATGCGGTTGAGTATTCCGATGAGATGATAGTTTTAAGCCGTGCGGTCCAGAGATATTTCATGGATAAATATGAAAGAAAGACTGTCTATATAGCAAATGCGGTAGAGCACTGTGAAAAGAAGAGTGCAAAGATAATAACAGACAAATGGGGACTTAAGGGAGATGATTACATCCTGTTTTTAGGCCGCCTTGTTCCCGAAAAGGGTATTGAGTATCTTATAAGGGCATATAAGGATATGGAATGTGACAAGAAGCTTGTTATAGCGGGCGGAAGCTCCGATACCGATACCTTTGTAGATGACATGAAATGGCTTGCAGGAGATGATGAGAGGATCATATTTACAGGTTTTGTGGATGGCGATCTTAGAGAAGAACTTTACAGCAATGCTTATATATATGTTCTGCCTTCTGATGTCGAAGGAATGCCGCTTTCACTCCTGGAAGCATTAAGCTATGGCAATTGCTGTCTGGTATCCGATATCGATGAGTGTGCGGAAGTGGTCGAAGATCACGGAGTCATATTTAAGCATTCCGATATAGAAGATCTTAAAGCAAAGATGATTCAGCTGATAGCTGATCCAAAACTTGTAAGGAACTATAAAGAAAATGCCGCAGATTTTGTTTGCAACAAATACAGATTAAAGGATATGGTTGACAGAGTGGAAGAACTCTACAGGGATATTATTTTAGACAGATAAGCTTAAGGTGATTTTGAGGGGTTATGATATGTTCGATGCTTTTTTGCAGGATATCGTTCAGATCAATTTCATACCTATATGCATAATCATTTTTCTGATAGTGTTTCTTGCGTTCAATAATGCATATGAGCACGAACTTACTGCATATTTCATGCCGGTTCTGGCTATGCTCTTTGGTCTTATAATAACCGACAATGCGGATTATTATGCCTTTTCGACCAATCCGACTGGAATGCTTCATGTCATTACAGCAATCCTTGGGTATAATCTGCGTATATTCATAATGGCTTCACTTATCGGGATAGCTTTCAGGAACAGTGCAAGAACCGTTCTTAAGACAATCCTGTATATACCTGCCGTGGTCAATCTTTTGATAACGTGTCTGGCGCTTTTTTCGGATCTTTTCATGTCATATGCCCAAGACGGATCGATAATAAGAGGACCTTTATCTTATACACCGCATATAGTCATGATGGTTTATGCAGTGTTTATGTATGTTTATGCGATACATATATCGATAAGACATGACAGAAGATGTGAATCGGCTGTAATCATAATGACAGTCACGCTGGCCATACTCGGAACGATATGTGAGCTGGTATTTAAACTTAAAGGAATACTGATAGGTGTCATTGCTATGGATGTGACATTCTATTACCTTTGCATCCATATAGAGTATTTTAAGTTTGACAGTCTTACGGATGCACTTAACCGTACCAGCTTTTATGCTGATCTTAAGAGATTAAAAGAGGGTAACAGAGTAGGTATCATGTCCATCGATCTTAACGATCTTAAGAAGATCAATGATACGGAAGGACATGCGGGCGGTGATAATGCAATAAAGACCATAGCTCACAATGTGAGACTGGCCCTGGATACAAGATGCAAGCTCTACAGGATAGGCGGAGACGAATTTGAAGTCATCTGTATGGATATGTCCGAAGATGAGGTTAAGATGTGCGCTGACAGGATCAAAGCAAATATGCGCAAATCAAGATATACGTTTGCGATAGGATACTCAATGTGGGACGGCAAAGAGCCTGTTGAAGACTGTTTAGCACGGGCTGATGAGCGTATGTACACCAACAAGAGGGAGTTAAAAGGATGATCAGTATAATTGTTCCTCTTTACAATGCAGCTGAATATATAGAAAAGACCATAGAGACGGTTGCCGCTCAGACTTATACTGACTGGGAACTTATTCTTGTTGACGATAAATCCAAGGATGACAGTGTATTAAGGACAAAACAGTGTATATCATCTCTTGATCCTTCTGTTGCATCAAAGATACGTCTCATTGAAAAGACTGAAAATGCAGGTGCGGCAGAAGCCAGAAATACCGGAATTGATGCTGCTAAAGGAAGATATATAGCTTTTCTTGATGCGGATGATGTATGGTATCCTCATAAACTGGAACATGAGCTCATGTTCATGAATAAGCATGATGCCGGTTTTGTATGTTCTTCATATCAGTTTGGTGATGAAAATGCAACTCCGACAGGAAAAGTTGTCAGAGTTCCAAAGAAAATGAGCTATAAGAAGGCTCTTTCAAGAACCATTATTTTCACATCGACTGTTTTGATCGATACACAGAAAGTAGATAAAGAACTTATCAGGATGCCTAACATCGGTTCCGAGGATACTGCCACATGGTGGAAGATTCTTAAATCAGGAATTGATATTTACGGCCTGGATGAGCAGCTTGTCATATACAGAAGACCTGCAACATCTCTTTCTTCAAACAAGGGAAAGGCGATAACGAGGATATGGAAACTTTACAGACAGGTGGCTGATCTCGGAGTAATAGGTTCGGCTTGGCATATACTTTTGTGGGCACTTCATGCAACAAGCAGAAGAATTCTCGATGACGGTGTAAGAAGACATCTTGAGTCAATAAAGAGATTTACGGTGCTGCAGTTATCTTTGATAGGACTGCTCATATATACGGCTGTATATGCATTTGCATGGTTTAAGGTTTACTATCCGGTGATAAGTTCTCCGTTTATAAGTCAGGACGGATATAACTTCGGTCCCGGTCTTAAGCTGTATTTTAAGGGACATTTGCTCATCCTAATGATCTATCTTATGATTCTTTGGTTCCTGTCCGTTAATAACGGAAGCATGAAGATGGGATATTTAAAGACAAGACAGATCGCATGGAACCAGATCATAGCTCTTGCTTTTACAAATGTTATATCTTATGCACAGATATCTCTGATGCGTAACTGGCTGGTTTCCCCCAAGGCTCTGATGCAGTGCTATCTGGTTCAGATCGTTCTTACTCTTTTGTGGACAGCTCTCGCGGGATATATATATCAGGTGGTATTTGCACCCAGAGAGACACTTATAATCTACGGAAATGACTATGATAATGCTGATGAGATAGCAAGAAGATTTGAAGACAGCAATGACAGATTTAAGGTCATGAAGACCATGTCTATGTCAGGCGGAGTAAATGCAGTTGAAGCGGAGTGTTCAAGATGGTACGGTTGCGTGGTTCTTTACGGAGTATACGGTACTGAGAGAAAAGAGATAGTGGATTTCTGCTACAGTCATTATATAAGAGTGTTCATAGTCCCTGATGTAGATGATCTTTTGATGCGCGGATTCGAAAAGATGGATCTGTGGGATACACCTATCCTTGAACTTAAGGAATACAGTGTCAGCTGGGAAATGCGTCTGATAAAGAGAGCGGTCGATATATGTGTTTCTTTAGGTCTTATAGTTATCACTTCTCCCGTACTTTTGATCGCATCGCTTATCAGCAGGAGCAAAAACGGTCATGCGATCAAGAGAGACATATGCATGTCAAAGGATGGCAGAACATTTGAAAGACACATGTTATCTTATGATGGATTCGGTTGTACGCTTCCCATGCTGTGGGATGTTTTTAAAGGCCATATCTCTCTTATTGGTCCAGAGCCTATGAAAGAGAGCATGTACAGAAGACTTGTAGGTGAAGATAACAGATTTATATACAGACTCAGAGTTAAACCGGGATATACGGGTTATGCATTAAGCTACGGAAAAAGTTTAAGAAAGCTTTCCGATGACTGCGATGTTAAGGAAGCTGAGAGCATTCTTAAGCTTGATATGGTATATATCCAGGAGTATTCGATCATGCAGGACTTGCGGCTTATGTTTGGCTTATTGGGTTCTTCGGATCAGCGGGGTAAAGAGAGTGAGACCGGTTAACATCTATGCTCTTACAAGGGTTGAAAAACTTAGCCTGCTTTCAAGAGTGGAAAGACAGATGTCTTTAAGAAGACGTTTCCTTCATGTAAAGCAGTGGGAGATGGTAAGCCTACGGGCATTTACCGATCATGTGACAGACTGCGCTTCAAACGCGGTCTTGTTTGATTTTTATTATTCTTTTCAGATACCAAAGCTTGGAAAAGAATTCGATCTTTTGCGTATCAGTGATGATATGGTGATAAATGTCGAATTAAAGAGCTTTCCTGTCGGCGATGACAGCGTGAAAAAGCAGCTGATACAAAACAGATATTATCTGTCAACGCTTGGAAAGACGATACGCTCATATACATACATAAGCAGCGAGGACAGGCTTGTTCGTCTTACAAACGGCGGAAGGCTTATAGAAGAGAAATTTGAGAATCTCTGTAATGATCTTTTGAGCCAGAAAGACTGCTATGACGGAAATATAGAGGAACTGTTCAAGGAAGAGAGGTATATCATATCGCCTCTTGCTGATCCTGACAGATTCTTGATGAGCGAGTATTTTCTTACTTCCCAGCAGGTTGATATAAAGAAGCATATATTAAAACGCATAAGAGCATATAAGAGCGGGGAAGAGACGGATGAGATCTGTGCGCAGGGATTCACAGGTCTTCCGGGAACGGGTAAGACACTTCTTTTATATGATATAGCAATGGAACTTTCGACAAGACAGAGAGTCTGCATAGTCCACTGCGGATCATTTTCAACAGAACTTAACAAACTGGATGACAGGTTAAAACGTATTGATTTTTTTCAGTGTAACGGGGAAAAAAAGTTTAATGAAACTGATCTTTATGATTATTCGGTTTGCCTCGTGGATGAAGCTCACAGATTGGATAACAGCCTTCTTGATCTGATAATCAATGTTGCACATCATAATAACACGCCTGTTATCTTTTCGTATGACTGCGAGGATATCATATCAGGTAAAGAGATGGATAAGAGCATCCTTGAAAGGATGGAGGGGATCAAAGGTTTTACGAGCTATCGCCTTACGAACCGCATAAGAACAAAGAGCGAGCTGTCTTCATTCATACAGGCGATCATAACGGGACCTTCAAACAACCACAGAAAGGATTATCCTTCGGTAACGCTTGAATATTCGAATTCTGAGTCGGAGACCGATAATCTCTTGAAAAACCTTATGAATAAAGGCTACATCTATATATATGATCCTTCTCTTATGAACAAAGAAAAGATCGCCTGTTATGATAAGAACAGGCTGATAGATATCAGTGAAGTGAGCTTTAAGGAATTTGACAAGGTTGTTGTATATGTTAATTCACGATTTAATTATACAAAAGATGACGGCTTAAGATCGATCCATGAAGACAAAGCGCCGGAGGGGTCAGCGGTTAGAAATATGTTCCATGCTCTTAACAGGGCAAAATCCAAGATCGCGATAGTGGTCGAAGATAATGAGGATGTATTTGAAGGATTCCTCTATATAGCCCAGGGCAAGATAAGATAAATGTATTTGCAAAAAAACAAGTATTTTTTTCTCATTTATAGTATACTAATGCTTGTTGCATATAATAATAAAGAAATCGGAGTATGTAGTTATGTCTAAGAAGGAAAACACAGAAGTTGAAAATATGACCAAATCGCAGGCAAAGCGTGCGGCCAGAAAGAAGGAAGTGGAGAGTGCCAAAAAGAAAGCGGTACTTGGCAAGGTAGTCGGTTATATTGTGACACTCCTGCTCGTTATAGCGATCGGTGCTCTTGTCGGTGTGATGATCGTAAAGGGTATGAACAAGGTAACGCCTCTCGATGATCACAGCGCAGGACTTGATGCGAACGGATTCATCACCGGAGTGACTGCGAGGAATGATATCGATCTTGCGGATTACAGAAATCTAACCGTTCCGTTATCTGAAGTTGAATACACAGATGAAGACGTAGATGCCGAGATAGAGAATTATCGTAATTCCAACAAAGTCATCTCAGAAGAGGAAGGCCTTAAAGTTAAGGACGGTGACGTTGTAAATATCGCTTATGTAGGAACTGTTGACGGCAAGGAGTTTGAGGGAGGAAGTGCGGATTCATATGATCTTGGTATCGGAACAGGCACATTTATAGAAGGATTTGAGGAACAGCTTATCGGTGCAGAGAACCTTTCGACCTTCAATGTAAATGTTACATTCCCCGAAGATTACGGCGTTGAAGATCTAAATGGAAAAGATGCCGTATTCAGTGTAACGATAAACGGTATCTATGTTCTTCCCGAATTTACGGATGAATACGTGGCTGAGAAGTTTGGTGACAAGGCTTCAACGGTAGAGGAATACAGACAGTACTTAAAGGACAGCAACTATAAGACCAATTTAAAGACATATATCGAGACTTATCTTAAGGATAACTCATCTGTTATCAATTATAACAAGAAATATCTTAAGACGCTTAAGTCGATCAAAAAGAGCGATGACATGCAAAGCTATGAGTATACAGCTCTTATGTACAAGCAGTATCTCGGATATGATTATTACACATCTTTTGAGGATTATACGGGAAAACCGGAAGATGAATATGATCTGAGCCTTGTAGATATCGCAAAGGAGACTTACAAGGAAAATCTCATTTATCAGGCTATCCTTGAGAACGAAACAACGACTGTTGATGCTGCGTATTACAAGGATTATCTTGCAAAGACAGATCATGAGAATGAGTACTATGCAAATCAGGTCGAGATGTACGGAGAGCCTTACGTACTCCAGATGGCTGTAAAGGAAAAAGCACTTGAGATAGTATGCGATTATGCAAAGGTTCAGTGATCTTTCCAAGAGAAAGGCAATGAAGGATGAAGAAAAATGGTGGAATGAATAAGGCGTTAAGGATAGCTTTAACGCTTATGTGTATGATCATTGCAGTCATGATCATGCCTTTTGGTTCACAGGCTGCAAAGAAGAAGACCAATAATAGGGCTAAATATGCCATGGTATTCGATGCTCAGTATTATCATGACAACAATCCCGATGTGGATGCTTCGTACGGCAGTGATTACAACAAGCTGTTAAATCATTACATAAACAACGGTGTATCGGAAGGCAGGAATGCATCGGCTGTGTTCAATGCAAGAGCATATAAGGATAATAATCCCGATCTTGCATCGGCTTATGGAAACAACTGGGCTTCTTATCATGAGCATTTTGCGGTATTCGGCATAAATGAGAACAGAGTGGCTCTTCCTGTGGGCGGTTCAAATTCAAATGCTGTAAAACAGGTTAACAGGGCAAATGTCTCAGCAGGCTCTCTTATAGGCAGTTATTCAACGGAATATGATGCAAAGGTTGCAAGAGCGACCAATATAGCGGTTGCGGCTTCACGCATAAACGGTGTTGTTGTAAGGAGCGGAGAGAACTTCTCGTTCAGCCAGACAATACTTCCGAGAAGCACGGCCAACGGATATGTAAAAGCTCCGATATTCATCAATAAAAAACATGGGTACGGTATTGGCGGAGGAGTCTGCCAGGTATCATCCACACTGTATGCCGCAATGCTCTCTGCAGGACTTCCTGCAACGGAGAGACATGCACATTCTCTTCCCGTAACATATATACCGGAAGGCATGGATGCCACGATCGCGGGGAACTCGCTTGATCTTAAATTTACGAACATATTTGATTATCCCATTATCTTAGGTGCAAGTGCAGATAACGGTACACTTACAGTGACCATCAGCAGGTACTAAATCTTTATGAAGAAAGTATGCAAACAATGCGGTAAGGAATTTGAGATCTCAAATTCCGAAATTGAATATTTTAAGAGCAAAAACCTGTCGATACCCAAAAGATGCAAGGCTTGCAGAGAGCAGAATAAAGCAGGCAAGCAAAACAATGCGCAGGTAACGGGAAATTATACACAAAGCTATAGCAGACCATCAGGAGGAAACCTTGGCGGCAAGATAGCAGGCGTTGTGGTTGCGGCAGTGGTTTTGCTTGTTGTCATACTTGGTATATATGTCAGAAATATGATGTTCAATCCTGCATCTGAAGTTGAGACGTCTGTATCTCAGCCCGTCGTGCAGGTGGAAGAGCCTAAGGTCGAAGTTGAGGTTTCAAAGCCTGAGGTTACGGTGAAAGTTGAGAAGCCGCAGGTTGAGGTTGAAGTCGAGAAGCCTGAAGTTCAGGTTGACGTTGAAAAGCCCGCTAAAGATGAACAGGTTCAGACAGATTCTGAAACTGAGCAGCAAGCTCCGGTAACCGGATATACATATCGGTTTAGAAGTAAGAAGTATCTGAATCAGCATTATGAAAAGCACGGTATAGAGATGGGATTTGCTTCGGCCGAGGAGTATGAAGCTGCTGCATCTGCGGTAATAAACAATCCCGATGCACTCTACAAGACAGAAAAAGAAGACGGTGACGGATGCTATTATATCGAGAGCACCAATGAGTTTGTGGTACTTTCGACGGACGGATATATAAGAACATACTTTAATCCCGATTCGGGTAAGAAGTATTTTGATAAGCAATAGAAAAAAAGGAGTCATAACAAGTATATGGATTTTCTCAGAGATATGGTCTCCAACAAAGCCTTTATGGCTGCACTATTGGGGTGGACTGTGGCTCAGGTATCCAAAACGATCATATACCTGATAGTAAACAAAGAATTGAGACTGGAGAGAATGTGCGGTGGCGGAGGAATGCCAAGCTCGCATTCTGCTACGGTATGCGGACTTGCTACGGCAACCGGAATGATCTACGGCGGCGGAAGCATAGAGTTTGCCATAACATTTGCACTTGCCATGATAGTCATGTATGATGCCATGAATGTTCGTATGGAGACTGGGCGTCAGGGCAAGGTCTTAAATGACATGCTGGAGATATTCCAGAACATGGGAAAGAATATATCACCGGAAGAGAGATTAAAAGAACTGGTGGGACATACACCGCTTCAGGTACTTATAGGTGCGATAACGGGTATAGTGGTAGCCGTACTAGTAGTGCTGTATCTGTGATCTTTTCGGAAAAATAATAAAGGATGGAAGTATATTATGTTTTCAAATCTGGTAGATACTGTCAATCAGCTTGCGACAGGATATAAGTATTTTTTTGTATTTATCGTTTCAATGGTACCGCTCATAGAGCTAAGAGGAGCCATTCCCTTTGCGTATTTATTCAGCGTAGGAGATCCGTCGTTTGATCTGACCCTCAGCTATGTGATAATAGCGATAGGAAATATGATCCCGGTTCCGATCATTTTCTTTTTTGCAAGAAAGGTTTTGGAATGGGGCGCAGATAAAAAGATCATCGGAAAGTTTTTTACATTCTGTCTTGAAAAAGGCCATAAAGGCGGGGAGAAACTGCAGAGCAAGGCGGGAAGAGGCCTGTTTGTGGCTTTACTTTTGTTTGTAGGCATACCGCTTCCGGGAACGGGAGCCTGGACCGGTACACTTGCAGCTTCGATACTTGATATGAAATTCAAGGACAGCATAATAGCAGTTATGTTAGGAGTTGCTCTTGCAGGTATCATCATAGGGTGTGCATGCACTTTCGGATTCGGTTATCTTTTCGGAATAGGATAATGGGGGAGGATTGAATTGGGTACAGGATATTTGATCCAGTTTTATATTGCATGTCTGATCCTAAGCTTTGTTGCGCTGCCGATTACATATCGTTTGTGCAACAGATTTGCTGACGGCGGATTTATGATAAGTAAGTCACTTGGTCTGTATATTAGCGGATACGCCATGTGGCTTTTGTCATCTGCACACATCTTAAAGTTCTCACAGGGTTCATGCGTGATAGTGCTTTTAATAACGGCTCTTTTAATGTATCTGCCTGTTATCATTGCGGTTTATAAGAAGAAGGATAACGGTTTTGTGCTGTATCTTAAATCCCATGCAAAGAGCATAATCATCGCCGAGATAGCTTTTCTGGTCGTATTTGTTATCTTAAACTGGATATTCGCTCACAGGATACCTTCGACCGATACGGAGAGGATGATGGATCTTGGCTTTATGGTATCCATGTATAAGACCGATTACATGCCGCCTCTTGATATGTGGGCTTCAGGAGAGATTATAAATTATTATTATTTCGGACAGTATATAATCACATATCTTACAAAGATATCATTCATACCCGTGGGCTACGGATATACATTCGGCTTCTTTATGATAGCTTCCTGGGCGGTTGTGGCGATATTTTTGCTTGTCTATGACATCACAAAGAGCAGGATAGCGGGTGCGATCTCCGGATTTGCCGTTATATTTTCAGGAAACTTCCATTACGTTGTATTTGCAAAGATAGTCCCCATGCTATGGGATATTCTGCAGCTTGATGGAGAAAAGCCAAGCTACTGGTTTGCGGATTCAACAAGATATATAGGCTATGTTCCTGAAGTGACAACGGACAGGACAATACATGAATTTCCTTCATATTCGTTCATAGTCGGCGATCTTCATGCTCATGTCGTGAACATATTTGTCGTTGTTGTGATACTTTGTCTTCTTTGGGCATATCTTAAGTCACTGAGCGAAAAGAAGGATGAAACAAAGCCTGTTACTAAAAAAGCAAAAGATAAAAAGAATGAAGAAGATAAGAAGGAATTCAAAGGAAGTCCTCTTTTGAGAGAGTGCTGCAACGGATACTTCCTTCTCATCGGTTTTCTGCTTGGTATCAGCAGCATGTCCAATTACTGGGATTTCCCAATCTATTACGTGGTTTCGGGAAGTATCATCCTGTTTGGCATGATGAGAGTTTACGGTATAAAGAACAAAGGCCTGTGGGGAAGAGTGATCCTTTCGGGATTCTTTATAATGCTTATCAATCTGGCTGTCTCGTTTGTTTTCAACATGAAATTCAACAAGATGGTATCGGGCATAGGTATTGTTACCAAAAGATCTCTGTTTTATCAGCTTGTTTTTCTTTGGGGATTCCCGGTAGTGATGCTTATCTGCTTTATAATTCTCCTTATCAGGAAAAGAAAACTTGATGATACGAGACTCTATACGTTATTACTCGGACTGTGTGCAACAGGACTTGTAACGATCCCCGAATTCATATTTGTCAAGGATATATATATCGATGCATTTCCGAGAGCCAATACGATGTTCAAGCTCGGTTATGAAGCATTTATACTGTTCGGTGTAACAACAGGCATCATAATCAATGCATTCTGGAATGCATCAAAGGATGAAGAAGGATATAAGGCACATCTGTATAAAAAGACTGCTGTCATATTCACTGTATGTTTTCTAATGACTTTGGGATATTTCGTGACTGCCACAAGACAGTGGATTAGCGATTATTCGAGTGATAGCTTCCAGGGATTTGATGCTTCGAGATCGATAAAGAATGCCAACATGTTTGATCTAAAGGCTATAGAAGAACTTGAGAAGCTGGTTAGTGCATCGGGAGTAAATCAGCCCGTTGTCTTGGAGGCTGACGGTGACAGCTATACAAATACCTGCCGTGTAAGTGTTCTGACAGGCTTCCCTACGGTACTTGGCTGGCATACACATGAATGGCTGTGGCATAATTCACATTCATATATGGAGCAGAGAAGGATAGATGTACAGGATATCTATACTTCTGAGGATGCATACCAGGTAAGACAGTTACTGAACAAGTACAAGGTTGACTATATATTCATAGGTACCTGCGAATATATGAAGTATGAAGTCGTGCAAAACGGCATACTTGAATCCATGGGACAGGTGGTATACTGGGAGAATTCCGATACCGGACAGCTTATTGAGATAATAAAGGTGAGATAATGCTTAAGATCGATTCAAGGAAATTATCGATAATAACACTTATATACATATATATTCCGATAGTGATATTTCTTTGCGGTTTCTGTGCATGGTATGTGTGGCTTGTTACGCTTGCTGCATGCGGCTTTTCATTCTATCGCATCTTTAAAAGATACAGATCCGAAGATCTAAATCCCGAAGGCGGTGCAATAACGGTCTCATGGCAGATACTTACTGTCGGTTTTGCATTCATTGTCATCATGTGCCTTATCATGGGATTCTGGGATGTCTTTGAACAGTCGGGAGACTGGAGCAAACACAATGCTGTGCTCCATGATCTTGTTGAGCATTCATGGCCTGTGGTATATACGTCGCATGAAAAAGCACTGCTTACATACTATCTTGGACAGTATATGCTTCCCGCACTGTTCGGAAAAGTATTCGGTAACGGAGATGTTATATTAGGATTTAATATTTCGCATTTGGTCATGTCCTGCTGGGCACTTATCGGACTGTGCATTGCATATGTTAACCTCATAAATGTAACAAAATCGGACAGACTTAAAAAGCAGATAAGATGTCTTCTTATCATGTTCTTTTACAGCGGTCCTCTTGCTGTTTGCCAGATCATAGCAAACGGGATATTTGAGGATGACATGTATTCGCTCGGTTCCCATCACTGGCTGCTCGTAAAAGGGTTTATGCTCCAGTACAGGAGTGATTTTGTCATGCTCAGATGGACATATCCTCAGGTTTTGGTCATCTGGCTTATCTGTATGCTGTTTTTGCAGTACAGGAAGGATATGAAGTATTATGTATTAATGTTTGCACCGGTTCTTTTATACGGAGCATTTTCGATACCTTTCCTTGCCGTTGCCGCAGTTGCTTTTGTTATATATGAGTTCATAAAGTCAAATGAAAAGATATCGATCGTAAAAGAGGTATTCTCAGTAGAGAATATCATCTGCTTTCTGACTCTTGGTATCACACTGATCACATATTTCTACGGGTATATAACGGTTGAAAAGCCTGAAGCATTAAGATTCCATGTTCATGATATAAACGCAGAAAGCATTGCGATAATACTGATATTCGATCTATGCATGTTCGGGATCTATGCGATATGCATGTTTATGGATTACAAGAAGGATATCCTGTTTCACTGCTGCATTGTATTTTTGACAATACTCCCGTTTTTCTCAATGGGTCTTTATAACGATCTGGTAATGGGAGCTTCCATCCCTGCACTGTTCTTTATGATGTTTTATGTTATCAAGAGGTTCAATACAGGTTCGGATCGGAAGTATTATGGTTTTACGAGCGGCATAATAACCATGTGCCTTTTAATAGGCGCATGTTATCCGGCATTTGAGATAAGGGACATAGTAAGATATAAATTCATAGCAGATGATCCGTCAAAAGTCGGTATAGAGGATTTCTTCGGTACGCTTGAGACCTATACTGACAGGGAATCGGATGAGAGCGTGGATCTTATATACAATTATTTCACTTATGAACCGGATCAGAAGTTTTTCTATAAGTACCTGTCGGGAGACAAGAAGGAGACTAAGGAAGAGACCTTAAACTATAACAGGGTATCGGGACTGTATTTTGATACATATGTTGATATAAAGGTATATGAGAGTATATCAAAGGAAGTTCTGGATTCTGTGCTTAACGAGTGCGGCAGGTATGAAAGGATATTCAGCAGGACTCTCGAGGGCAGCGAGCTGTATGCGATAAACAACAGGGAAAACGATCTTAAGGAAGATGAATTCTATACCGCTGAGATCTCTGAAGACATGTACAATGTCCTTGTATATGCCTTAAGGATATCCGAAGAGAGCGGTAAGGGGTTTAATCCCGCACTTGGTGCCGTAACCGAGCTTTGGGATTTCAGAGGCGATTCGGATCAGGTACCCGAAAAGAATGTGATCGACGAAGCACTGACTCATACAAATATCGAAGATGTCGAACTGTTTTCAAGAGAAGTTGACGGAAATATTGAATACTTTATAAAGATCCATGATGATAAGTTAAAATTGGATCTTGGCGGTATAGCAAAGGGATATATCGGTAACTGTCTAAGGGACAGGCTTAAAGAATACGGATGCAAATCGGCGATCATATCTCTTGGCGGAAATATCATCTGTATAGGCAATAAGAACGGAAAGGATTTTGTTATAGGCGTACAGAAGCCCTTTGAAAAGGAAGGTGTAAGAGAATTCGGACTAAATGTGACCGATACCTGTGTGGTCACTTCGGGAACCTATGAAAGATACTTTGAAAAGGACGGACAGTTATATCATCATATCCTTGATCCGAATACGGGTTATCCCGTGATGAACGGAGTAATGTCTGTCACGGTCGTGTGCCCCGATTCAATGAAAGCCGATGCTCTTTCAACTGCGCTGCTTTCAATGGGAGAGGATGAGGCCAGGACATATATAAAAGGTCAGAGCGATGTTTATGCCATATTCTTAATGGAAGACGGCTCCAGATTTGATATATGGGGTTAAAAGCCTATACATTTGCATTTGACAGGTCATATCGCAGTAATTATAATTTAATAAGTTTTTTATAGAAAGGGACGATCTGATATGAGACAATTTACGTCAAAAGAATTAAGAAAGATCTGGAAAGATTTTTATATACAGAGAGGACATGTGGATGTCGGTGCCGTATCGCTTGTAAGCGACGGTTCTACCGGCGTTTTGTTCAACGTTGCCGGAATGCAGCCTCTCATGCCTTATCTTTTGGGAGAGAAGCATCCGCTCGGAACAAGACTCTGTAACGTGCAGGGATGTGTCCGTACGAATGATATAGATTCCGTAGGCGATAAGAGCCACGTTACATTTTTTGAGATGATGGGCAGCTGGAGCCTTGGAGATTATTTCAAGGAAGACCGCTGCAAATGGAGCTATGAGCTTCTGACAGAGGTTTTCGGATTTGATGCCGATCATCTTGCAGCAACAGTATTTGCAGGTGATGAGAATGCACCCAGAGATGAAGAGGGCGCTCAGTATAGAATTGCTTCAGGCTTTAAGAAAGAGAATATATACTACCTTCCTGCAGAGGATAACTGGTGGGGACTTGAGTACGGCCCCTGCGGTCCCGATTCAGAAATGTTTTATATAGCTGATGTTCCGGATTGCGGTCCTAACTGTGGTCCCGGATGCTCATGCGGCAAATATACTGAGCTTGGAAATGATGTTTTCATGCAGTATGAGAAGCATAAAGACGGTCATCTTACTCCTCTTAAGCAGAAGAATGTCGATACCGGATGGGGCCTTGAGAGAAACTTAGCTTTCCTTAACGGTACAAAGGATGTATATAAGACAGATCTGTTTGCAGGTGCGATCGCATATATCGAGAATGCATCAGGTGCAAAATACGATGCTGATGAAAAGCTTACAAGATCGATGAGAATTCTTGCAGATCATATGCGTACAAGCGTTATGCTCATTGGAGATGAAGCAAAGCTTCTTCCTTCAAATGCAGGAGCAGGCTATGTATTAAGAAGACTCATAAGAAGAGCTGTAAGACACGGACGTACTCTCGGAATGAACAAAGAAGCGCTTTTGGGCGTTGCTAAGATATATATAGATGAGGTATATGATGATTCATATCCGCTTCTTAAGACAAACCGTGAGTTCATATTAAAAGAACTTGATAAAGAGATAGACAGATTCACAAGCACTCTTGAAAACGGCATGAAGGAATTCAAAAAGATCCTCGATGAGAAGAAGAACGCAGGTGCAAAGAGCATAGACGGAGATTCCGCTTTCTATCTTTATGATACATTCGGATTCCCGATAGAGCTTACAGTGGAGATGGCAGATGAGGAAGGCTTAAGCGTTGATGAAGAAGGCTTTAACAAGGCTATGGAAGCTGCCAAGCAAAAAGCAAGGGACAATCAGAACTTCTCTGCAAGACTCAGTGCTGATGCAGACCTTTTTGCAGGTCTTGATGATAGCGTCACGACTGAATTCTCTGGATATGAAAAACTGGAAGATGTCAGCAAAATAGTAGCTGTTGCTGATGAGAACGGAATGGTTGATGCTCTCGGTGAAGGCGCTCAGGGAACCATCATCACAGCAGTAACACCTTTCTATGCTACCATGGGTGGCCAGTCTGCAGACTTTGGTGAGATAAAGACTGCAAACGGAAGCTTTAAGGTTGAGGATGTAGTTAAACTCAAAGGATCTAGGGTTGCTCACATAGGTGTTGTTACTTCAGGAAAGATCTCAAAGGATGATGAGGCAACACTCATTGTAGATAAGAACAGAAGAGCAAGCATTTGTAAGAACCATTCAGCTACACACCTTCTTCAGAAGGCACTTCAGACAGTACTTGGTGATCAGGTTCATCAGGCAGGTTCTTATCAGGATGCTGAAAGAACAAGATTTGACTTCTCTCATGACAGAGCAGTTACTAAAGAAGAACTTGAAAAGATAGAGACTATCGTTAATGAGAAGATAGCAGAGGATCTTAAGGTTGAGACCAAGGTTATGAGCCTTGATGAGGCAAAGAAGACAGGTGCGATGGCACTCTTTGGTGAGAAGTACGGTGAGACGGTAAGAGTTGTCGGAATGGGTGATTTCTCTACAGAACTCTGCGGTGGTACACATGTTTCTCATACAGGCCAGATAAGGACCTTCAAGATAGTATCCGAAAGCGGTATAGCTGCAGGCGTAAGAAGAATAGAGGCTGTGACTGATGTTCATGCGCTTGAATACTACAAGAAACTTGAAGATCAGATCGCTGAAGCTGCATCTATCGTTAAATCAACTCCCGCAAATCTCATAGAGAGACTTAGCTCTATGATGAAGGAGATAAAGGCATTAAATTCTGAAGTAGAGAGCCTTAAGGCTAAAGCTGCACAGAACGCTCTGGGAGATGTAATGGATGGCGTTGTTGATATAAAGGGTGTTAAACTCCTCGCTACTAAGCTTAGCGGTGTAGACATGAATTCACTGAGAGATCTCGGTGACCAGCTTAAAGGCAAACTTGGCGAAGGCGTTGTTGTCCTTGCAAGTGATGCTGACGGCAAGGTAAACCTTATGGTAATGGCTACCGATGAGGCTCAGAAGAAAGGTGCTCATGCAGGAAATCTTGTTAAAGCTATTGCTTCCTGTGTTGGCGGTGGCGGCGGTGGACGTCCTAACATGGCTCAGGCAGGAGGCAAGAATCCTGCGGGAATAGATGAATGTCTTGCAATGGCTGCCAAGGTATTGGATAAACAGATTGGTTGATTGATCACACAATAAGTACACAGATCCCTACAAATCATGATCTTAAATGGTTTGTGGGGATTTTTTATGTTAAAGGGATGGGACTTAATGAATCGTTAAAATTCTGAACATTAAAAATATACGTTGACAACGTATGCAATAAGAGCTATACTTTGATAAAGTATAGAAGCATTGGAGGTAATGTTATGGATATATCAGATAAAATAAAAGAATTGCGAAAGAAGACCGGATTATCGCAAAGCAAGTTTTCTGCTAAATTTGGAATTCCTGTAAGAACTCTTCAACAGTGGGAACAGGGGATAAGTGCACCCCCTGAATATCTGGTCAGAATGATGGCGTATATTATGCAACTTGAGGAAAGGGCGGAAAAGAATGAACAAGACGAATGAGATTGTGTTATTTCAAACTGAGGATAAGGAAATAAAACTAAGTGTTCCGGTTGAACATGATACTGTGTGGCTGACTCAAGCACAAATGACAGAATTGTTTAATGTTGACAGAACAGTAATTACCAAACATGTGAATAATGTGTTTAGAGAAAATGAGCTGGATAAAAAAAGCAATGTGCAAAAAATGCACATTACAAACGCAGATAGACCGGTTCAGTTTTATTCGCTCGATGTTATTATTTCGGTCGGTTATCGCGTGAAGTCACAGCGAGGAGTGGAATTCAGACGTTGGGCAAACTCGGTTTTAAGGGATTATATTCTTAAAGGATATGCAGTTAATAATAGACGTTTGGAGGCTTTACAAAAGACGGTAGAGATCCAGTCAAAGATACTTTCGAGCGTACTTGAAATTGATGGTTCTGAAGTTTTACAAGCAGTTAATCAGTACACTTCGGCGCTTACTCTTTTGGATAAGTATGATCATCAGTCTTTGGAAAAACCTGAAGGCAATTCACCAATCTATCGTATCACGTACGAGGAGTGTAGAAAGATGGTAGATAGTATGGAAGATACCTTTAAGTCAGATGTTTTTGGGGTCGAAAAAGAAGCCGGAAAGGTAGAAGGTATCATCGCAGCAGTATATCAAAGCGTGTTTGGAGGTGATGTTTATCCATCATTGGAAGAAAAGGCGGCCAATCTGCTTTACTTTATGATAAAAGATCATCCTTTCGCAGATGGGTGCAAGCGGATAGCAGCATCATTATTTCTTGAATTCTTGAATAAAAATAATGGGTTGTTTAAAGAGGGTAAAAAAGTTATAAGTGATGGTGCACTTGTTGCACTCACATTAATGATAGCTGAATCTAGGCCTGAAGAAAAGGACATAATGACAGCATTGGTGATGAATATCATATCATTGTAAGGAAAAAGGTATAGCTATAGGTGTTTAAATTACGAACAAGCGAGTGAAAAACTGATATATTTTAGCAAAAACTGTTGACGAACGCCGAAAAATAGATATAATATTCTATGTGTATTTACACAAATAACCTGAATCAGTGATAAACTTATGCAGGACCGAAGGGAGGTCAAGTCAGGTGTCAAGTGTTATCGTTAAAGAGAATGAAACTTTAGATAGCGCATTACGTCGTTTCAAGAGAAGCTGCGCAAAGGCAGGTATCCAGCAGGAGATCAGAAAGCGTGAGCATTACGAGAAGCCCAGCGTAAAGCGTAAGAAAAAATCTGAAGCCGCAAGAAAGCGTAAGTATAACTAAGATGATTTAATAAAGCCCTCGGATATCTCCGGGGGCTTTTAAAAACTGCCATGATAATATTCCTGATCATAGTTATTGCAGCGATACTGACAGTCATTATAAGCAGTATCGTTGACAACAACAGGTTCATAACAACTGAATATGAGGTTAGATCAGACAAGATAACAAAAGACTGCCGTATAGCATTTCTTTCGGATCTGCACTGCAATTCATTCGGGACGGACAATGCTAAGCTTGTCGATGCCGTAAAGAACGCAAAGCCTGATATTATCATAATGGGCGGAGATATGGTCACTTCCCATGCAGGTGAGATAAATGAGCACAGACTGGATATCCCGGTAAAACTTGTTGAAGCACTTAAGGATTATAAGATATTCTACGGCATAGGAAATCATGAATACCGTATGTATCTTTACAGGGAGGATTTTGAGGACAGCTTTGATGTGCTGATTAATAAGCTTACATCACACGGTGTAAAGATAATGAGAAACAATTCTGAATATCTTGATGAGTACAATATAGACATCCAGGGTCTTGAGATAGAAAGAGATTATTATAAGCGCGGCAGCAAGACCAAGATGGAGCCTTCGTATGTTGAAAAGATGACAGGAAAGAGAAACATGAGCCGTTTCAGGATACTCATGGCTCATAATCCCGAGTATTTTGATATATACAGCAATGAGGCAGATCTTGTTTTGTCGGGGCATTATCACGGCGGAATAGGCAGACTGCCCATTCTTGGCGGTGCGGTTTCTCCGAGGCTTACACCTTTCCCTAAATATGACGGGGGAATATATGAAAAGAATGGTTCTTCAATGGTGGTGAGCAGGGGACTTGGAAGTCATACTATACCGATAAGAGTTTTCAATCCCTGTGAACTGTGCATTGTAGATATCAAACGCTCATAAGATCAAGTTTTTCTTGCAAATGACCACTATATTTTGTATACTTTATAAGTGTGGGCACTAAAGAGACCACAATATATTGTTGCAGAGGTTATTATGGCTATTGAAGTTAAGCTTGAAGTGTTTGAAGGTCCGCTGGATCTGTTGCTTCATCTGATCGAAAAGAATAAAGTCGATATATATGATATCCCGATCGTTACCATCACGGAGCAGTATCTTGAATACATCAAAAAGATGGAAACAGAGGATATGAATATAATGAGTGAGTTTTTGCTCATGGCTGCGACTCTTCTTGATATAAAGTGCAAGATGCTACTTCCCAAGGAGATCAATGAGGAGGGCGAAGAGGAAGATCCCAGAGCAGAGCTTGTTCAGAAACTGCTTGAGTACAAGATGTACAAGTTCATGTCCTATGAGCTTAAGGATATGCAGATGGGTGCCGAAAGGTTTATCTACAAGCATGAGACTCTGCCTGATGAAGTTAAGATGTATCAGCCCCCTATTGATTATGATTATCTTATAGGCGAGATAAATCTTCAGAGCCTGCACAGGATATTCAGAGAGACCCTTAAGCGTAAGGACGACAAGATTGATCCTATAAGAAGCCAGTTCGGAAACATCGAAAAGGATGAGATCGAGCTTGAGGACAAGACCAGATATATCAAGGATTATATCCTTGAACACAATACGTTAAGCTTCAGAGATCTGCTTGAGAAACAGAATTCCAAGATGGAGATAATCGTTACATTCCTTGTGGTCCTTGAACTTATAAAAGTTGGAATAATAGTCATCACACAGGATACTATCTATGATGACATACTTATAAATGTGGCTGAGGATGCCGAAAACAAGATGGCATTCATAGATCTTGAGACGGTACTCTGATTTATAAATTTGCGGCATGTGTCGCACAAAGATGGTATAATTATGAAAAAGGAACAGCAGGAGGCAGTTATAGAAGCTGTCCTGTTCTCCATGGGTGAGGCTGTAAAGATTTCAAAGCTTGCCGAGCTTACGGAGACCACACCTGAAAAAGTTAATAAGATAGTCGAAGGCATGGTAAAGAACATGGAGGCAGCCAACAGAGGTGTTACGATCACCCAGATAGGAGATGCCTACCAGATGTGCTCTAAATCTTCGATGTATGAATATCTCATAGATATCACTAAATCTGAGAGAAAGTATACTCTTACGGATACGGTCTTAGAGACGCTTTCCATAGTTGCATATAAGCAGCCGGTCACCAGAGGAGATATCGAACAGATAAGAGGTGTCGACTGTTCGCATGCCATCAACAAGCTGATCGAACTTGATCTTATCAAGGAACTCGGAAGGATGGATGCTCCGGGAAGACCCATACTGTTCGGAACGACAGAACAGTTTTTGAGAAGCTTTGGGGTTAAATCTCTTGAAGATCTTCCTGAAGTAAGCCAGGTGCAGAAGGAAGAGTTCAGAGAGCAAGCTGAGCAGGAAGTATCCTTAAAGCTTGATATCTGATCGGGGGTATATATGATAACCAAGGAAGAAGCAAAGAGCGGGCTTAGAAAAGCCGGATATTATGTTGTGGATGACAATTCGGTCATCACGGTTCTCATACAGGGCAATGCGAACTTAAAAAAGACAGTAAGTGATGTAAGGGAATTGCTCTATGGTATGGACTATCATGCGAGTTTCAGCGTAAAACAGGTTGCAGAGGCTGCTGCAAGCGATGATGAAGAAGAAAGCGACAATGCTTTACAGGAAATAAATGACGTCGGTTCAAACGATGGCGATATGGATATGATACTCGACTCTGACGGAGTTCAGATGTCACTCGAAGATCTCGGAATGAATTTTTGATTGTTATCGGAGTAAGTATGGCCAAAGAAGAAGACAGCAAAAAAACTAAAAAGAAAAGCTTAAAGAATAAACTCAGGATCATGACAATGGCCCCTATATTCATTATGGGCATTTTAGTCGCGATACTGAGTTATTATGTTTCTTTTGAGTCTGTAAAGAAGGAAGTAAGAAGGAACCTAAGCAATATCGCATCAAGCGTGACTCTGCATTACGATATGAGCCATGAGGGTGATTATTCCGCGGAGAAGATAACGGATTCCACATACAGATTCTATAAGGGTGAGACAGATCTTGAGTATACGGAACCGGGTCTTATGAAATACAAGGAAGAGACCGGTGTTGATGTAACGATATTCTTCTACGATATCAGGATGCTCTCAACACTCCGGGGCGAGAGCGGACAGAATATAAAATATACGATCGCCAACAAAAACGTATCCGATGCTGTAATCAACAACAAGAGCGAACAGTTCTATGACAACATGATAATAAATAATGAAACATATTTTGCGGTATACAGTCCTTTGCTTAATTCCGACGGCAAATGCGTAGGAATGGTGGGCGTATGCAAGCCGACCATCCAGATCGAGCAGGAAAGTTTAAGCTCGCTTTACTGGATACCTATAGTAACTCTTATCGTAATGCTTATCGGCGGATGGATCAGCATCATTCCCGCAAAGGCGCTTGTAAATGCGATCGATAAGGAAAAGAAGTTCCTGGATGAGATATCAAAGGGAAATCTTAATGCCACGATCGATAAGGATATCATTGAAAGAGATGATGAACTCGGAGAGATGGGAAGATTCTCAAGGGGTGTTCAGAAGTTCCTTCGAGAGATGATAGAAAGAGATACACTCACGCATCTTTATACACGACGTATAGGACAGAGCAAGATAAACTATGTACAGGCCCAGCTTAACAGCGCGGGAGTCAAGTACTGTGTATGTATGGGAGATATAGACTTCTTTAAGAAGTTTAACGATAATTACGGACATGACTGTGGTGACCTGGTGCTAAGAGGCGTTGCTTCAGTCACCAATGAGTTCATGCTCGGCAAAGGCTTTGCGGTAAGATGGGGCGGTGAGGAATTCCTGGTGATTTTCGAGGATGCCGATCTTGACAAAGCGTATAAACAGCTTTGCATCTTAAGGCAGAGGATCCTTGATTATGTTGTGAACTATAACGGTGAAGAGCTAAAGATCACAATGACGTTCGGTCTTGTGGAAGGCGATATGCGTAATATCGATGATATCGTAAAAGAAGCCGATGAAATGCTGTATATCGGTAAGCAAAACGGCAGGAACAGGATAGTGACTCCAAGGGAGATGGAAGAGATGTTAGAAGATCCTGAGATAGCTTCCATAAGAGAAAAATAACATTTGCAAAATTTGTTGTATTTAGGGAAAGAAATCGCTTTTTCTTTCCCTTTTTTTGTGCTATAATTTAAATCGGTGCGATTTGGCTCCGAATAGGGGCTTTTATGCATAAATGAATCAATTTTTATATACGGAGGGCTTTTTGATGAGTACTACTACAAGCGCGAGCGGACGTATCGCGGCTCTGCTCGATGAGAACAGTTTCGTTGAGATCGGTGCTAAGGTAACTGCCAGAAACACTGATTTTAATCTGAAACAGGCTAAGACTCCTTCTGACGGTGTTGTGACCGGATACGGAGTGATCGACGGCAATCTCGTGTATGTGTATGCTCAGGATGCTTCTGTTCTTGGCGGAAGCGTTGGTGAGATGCATGCTAAAAAGATTGCAGGACTCTATGATCTGGCTGTGAAGACCGGTGCACCGGTTATCGGTCTGATCGATTCAGCAGGATTGAGACTTGAGGAGGCTTGTGATGCACTTAACGCATTCGGCGAGATCTACGCCGCACAGGCTAATGCTTCAGGTGTGATTCCCCAGATTACCGCTGTGTTTGGTGCATGCGGTGGCGGACTTGCACTCATTCCTACACTTACAGATTTCACATTTATGGAGGAGACCAAAGCAAAGCTCTTTGTTAATTCTCCCAATGCCATAGAAGGCAACAGCACACAGAAGTGTGATACTTCAAGCGCTGCTTTCCAGGCTGAAGAAGCAGGTAATGTTGATGTTGTTGCGGATGAGGCTACAATCTATGCTCAGATCCGTGAACTTATAAGCATCCTTCCTGCAAACTGCGATACCGATACATCATTCGTTGAGTGCGAAGATGATCTTAACAGACTCGTTGATGGTATCGAGAATGCAGTAGCAGATACATCGATCGCTATATCTATGATAGCTGATGATAATGCATTCTTTGAAGTTAAGGCAGGATATGCAAAGGATATGGTTACAGGCTTTATCAAGCTTAACGGTGCTACAGTCGGCGTGGTTGCAAACAGAACAGCGATCTACGACGAGGAAGGCAAGGAAGTTGAGAAGTTCGACAATGCTCTTTCAGCTAACGGCTGTGAGAAGGCTGCTGATTTCGTAAACTTCTGTGACGCATTTGAGATCCCTGTACTTACTCTTACAAATGTAACGGGATTCAAGGCATGCAAGTGTCAGGAAAAGAGACTTGCAAAGGCTGCAGCTAAGCTTACATATGTATTTGCAAATGCAACGGTTCCTACAGTTAACGTTGTTATAGGCAAGGCATACGGAACAGCTTACAGCATAATGAACTCTAAGGCACTCGGTGCTGATCTTACATTTGCATGGGACAGCGCATCTATCGGAATGATGGATTCAAAGCTTGCAGCAAAGATCATGTGCGACGGTAAGAGCGCAGATGAGATTGATGCTTGTGCTAAGGAATACGAAGCACTTCAGAACAGCATCAACGCAGCAGCTGCAAGAGGATATGTTGATACGATCATTGCTCCCGCTGATACACGTAAGTATCTTATCGGTGCATTTGATATGCTCTTTACAAAGGCGGTTGATACAGTAGCCAAGAAGCATGGCACAGTACTGTAGAAAGGACGGTCCTTATGATTTGTAATATACATCTTGCCGAAAGCCTGATGAAGACAGCGGCTATGAACACACTTCTCGGTATGGGTACCGTGTTCTGCGTCCTGATCCTTATCATGTTACTTATATCGGCATTCAAGCTTCTCAGCATATTTGAGAAGAAGCCTGAAAAAGACGAGAAGAAGACGAGCGTTGACAAGGCCGTTGAACAGATCGTTGCAGGCGAGGAAGCACAGGATGATACGGAACTGATCGCAGTAATAAGCGCAGCTATTGCAGCTTATGAGAGCAGTTCGGGCGGTTCATCAAGCGGATATGTTGTCCGTTCTATCAGAAGAGTAAGATAAAGAGATTTGGAGGATAATAAAATGAAAAATTATACCATTACAGTTAATGGCAATGTATATGATGTAGTTGTTGAAGAAGGTGCATCAAGCGGCGCTCCCGCAGCAGCACCCAAGGCAGCTCCCAAAGCAGCACCTAAGGCAGCTCCCGCAGCAGCACCCAAGGCAGCAAGTGCAGGTGCAGGCAGCGTAAAGGTTGAAGCTGGTGCAGCTGGTAAAGTATTCAAGATCGAAGCAAGCGTTGGACAGGCAGTTAAGAAGGGTGATCCCGTTGTTATCATCGAAGCAATGAAGATGGAGATCCCTGTTGTTGCTCCTCAGGACGGAACAGTTGCAAGTATCGATTGTGCAGTTGGTGATCCTTGTGAAGCAGGTGCATGCCTTGCAACACTCAACTAAGCTTTGAAAAAATGACTCGAAAGATGAGTCAAACGATACTTTGGAGGAAACAAAATGGATTATATAACAAATACGCTTGAAAATCTGGTTCACCAGACAGCGTTTTTCAATTTAACGGTTGGAAATTATATAATGATCGCAGTTGCATGTTTTTTCCTGTTCCTTGCCATTAAGAAGGAGTATGAGCCTCTGCTCTTGCTTCCCATTGCATTTGGTATGTTACTGGTAAACATATATCCTGACATCATGATGTCATTTCATGACTCACCTAACGGTGTCGGCGGTCTTTTGTATTATTTCTATATTCTTGATGAATATGCGATCCTTCCTTCACTCATTTTCATGGGTGTAGGCGCAATGACAGACTTCGGTCCGCTTATCGCAAATCCTAAGAGCTTCTTGCTCGGAGCTGCTGCTCAGTTTGGTATCTTCGCAGCATACTTTGGAGCTATCTGGATGGGATTCAATGATAAGGCAGCTGCAGCAATATCTATCATCGGTGGTGCTGACGGCCCTACATCGATCTTCCTTGCAGGTAAGCTTCAGCAGACCAACCTGTTAGGCCCCATAGCGGTTGCAGCATATTCTTATATGTCACTGGTTCCCATTATCCAGCCGCCTATAATGAAGGCTCTTACGACAGAGAAGGAGAGAAAGATCAAGATGGATCAGCTTCGTCCTGTATCAAAGCTTGAGAAGATCCTCTTCCCTATCGTTGTTACCATAGTAGTATGTCTGATACTTCCCACAACAGCTCCTCTTGTAGGTATGCTGATGCTCGGTAATCTTTTCAAGGAATCAGGCGTTGTAAGACAGTTAACAGATACCGCATCAAATGCTCTTATGTACATCGTAGTAATCTTACTTGGTACATCAGTAGGTGCGACAACAAGTGCGGAAGCATTCCTTAATGCTGATACACTTAAGATCGTAGCGCTCGGACTTATCGCATTTGCATTTGGTACGGCAGCCGGTGTTTTATTCGGAAAGATTATGTGTGTACTCACACATGGTAAGACCAATCCTCTCATCGGTTCGGCCGGAGTTTCTGCCGTTCCCATGGCAGCCCGTGTATCGCAGAAGGTCGGTGCTGAAGCAGATCCGACAAACTTCCTGCTCATGCATGCGATGGGACCCAATGTTGCCGGTGTTATCGGTACAGCGGTTGCTGCAGGTACATTTATGGCGATATTCGGAATCTTTTGATAATACTATAAAGGAGAATTAAAATGGCTAAGAAAGAAAACAAGAACGAGGCTGTCAGCGAGGCTAAAGTTGAAAAGAAAGCCAAAGTTGAAGTTAAAGAGAAAAAGGCTGAAACAAAAATAGAAGCTAAACCTGTTGGCATCATGGAGACCGTTCTTCGTGACGCTCATCAGTCTTTGATAGCTACAAGAATGCCTACCGAGGTGATGCTCCCTATCGTTGATACGATGGATAAGGTAGGATATCATGCAGTAGAGTGCTGGGGAGGTGCTACATTCGATGCTTCCCTCAGATTCCTTAAGGAAGATCCGTGGGAGAGATTAAGAAAGCTTCGTGACGGATTCAAGAACACAAAGCTTCAGATGCTCTTCAGAGGACAGAATATCCTCGGATATCGTCCTTATGCTGATGACGTTGTATATGCTTTCGTTGAGAAGTCTATTGCAAACGGTATCGATGTTATAAGAATATTTGACTGCTTGAACGATATCAGAAACCTTCAGGCAGCTGTAGATGCTACAAATAAGATCAAGAAGCAGGAAGGCAGAGGTGAATCTCAGATAGCTCTTTCTTACACACTTGGTGATGCTTATACTCTTGAGTACTGGGCAGACATGGCTAAGAAGATCGAGGAGATGGGTGCTGATTCACTCTGTATCAAGGATATGGCAGGTCTGCTTGTTCCTTATAAGGCTGCAGAGCTTGTTAAGACTCTTAAAGAGAGCACAAAGATCCCTGTACAGCTTCATACACACTACACCTCAGGTGTTGCTTCAATGACATACTTAAAGGCAGTAGAGGCCGGTGTTGATGTAATTGACTGTGCGATCAGTCCTTTTGCACTCGGTACTTCACAGCCTGCTACAGAAGTTATGGTTGAGACCTTCAAGGGTACTCCTTATGATACAGGACTTGATCAGAAGATCCTTGCACAGATCGCTGATTACTTCCGTCCTTACAGAGAAGAGTGCATAGAGTCAGGCCTTATGAGCACAAAGGTTCTTGGCGTTAACATCAAGACTCTGCTTTACCAGGTACCCGGCGGTATGCTTTCTAACATGGTTAGCCAGCTTAAGGAACAGAACGCAGAAGACAAGTATCAGGATGTTCTTGAGGAGATCCCGAGAGTTCGTAAGGATTGTGGTGAGCCTCCGCTCGTTACACCTTCTTCACAGATCGTTGGTACACAGGCTATCTTCAATGTCCTCATGGGTGAGAGATATAAGATGGCAACCGGTGAGTTCAAGGATCTGCTGCGTGGTAACTACGGACAGACTGTTAAGCCTATGAACGAAGAAGTTATCAATAAGGTTATCCCCGGTGAGAAGAGATCTACAGCACGTTCTGCTGAGGCTACAGGCCATGACAAGCCTGAGCTTGAGTCACTCGAGGCAGAGATGAAGCAGTACAAACAGCAGGATGAGGACGTACTCAGCTACGCATTGTTCCCTCAGGTTGCTACAGACTTCTTCAAGTATCGTGATGCTCAGCAGACAAAGGTTGATGTGAGTGTTGCTGATACAAAGAACAACGCTTATCCGGTATAATTAAGATCGATACAGTGTTAAAGGCCCTTCGCAAAAGCGGAGGGCTTTTATAGTGCCCGGATTTAAGTCTGATCAGAGTTGATATGTCTAAAAAACGCCTAATTAGAAGGCATTTCATTTAAATATGCGCTGTATGCTGATTTGATCTGCATAAACATACATTTATATGCTTTTTAAAGCTGAAAAACGAATACAGAGCAGCTTTTTTTTATCGTTGATGGATCTGTTTTTGATATATGGATGGAAAAGGCTAAAGATCATCTGATTAGAAATTGTCTTTTTGAAGGTTAAAACATGCTTTTTTGTTTTGAAAATACAGAAAATACATAACAATTGAAAGCTTTTTTGATACCGGTACAACATGTAGAAATACACGAAATATGAAGAACATACGCTATTATTGGTTTGGGGGAATTGCGATGTTGACATAAAACAGGTGATTTGCAGGATTTTTGCAAGTCTATCCTGCAAGAGATGAGTTTTTGCAAGGTTTTTTGCATTTTTTGACTTGCATTTTATAAATGACGGGTGTTATAATAAAGAGGTGATCGGAAGGTCGGACCACAATATCTTGATTTATAGATAGCGTTATCTTAAAAGCAAGGCTGATTTTTGCTTTCATTTGACTTTTTGATCGCATTTAGTGCGGTTTTATAGGGAGTTTTAATGTTTTTTGGTGTGATTTAAAGGAGATTTTATGGCTAGAAAAGAGAAGATTCACAAGGATTTTTTGGTTGATACTGCATTTTTGCTTGCCAAGCAGGAAGGTTTTGAGAATGTTACGGCCAGAAAGCTCGCTGCAAAGGCAGGATGTTCAACCCAGCCGATATTCAGACTTTACGAGAACATGGACGATCTGCTTGCCGAAGTGTATCTGAGAGCGGTCGAATATTATGATTATTTCTATAATGACTGTCAGAAGTACAATCGTGAGCCTTTTGTTGATCTTGGAATGGCTTATATCAAGTTTGCTTCCGAGGAAAAAGAGCTGTTTAAACTGTTATTCCTTGATAATGCCGGAAGTATTAAAGAAAAAGTCGGCAAATCGATGTATGATATCTTAAACGGAAGCAGCGGATTTGTTACTGCTGAGTTTGCAAAAGCAAAGAGTTTTGGCATGAAAGATGCTCAAAGGGTATTCACAAAGGTCTGGATATTCATTCACGGTATCGCATGCATGACCATAACAGGCGATTATGATCTTGATGAGATACTCACTCTTGATATGCTTAAAGATGCAGCGAGATTATTCTCTGTTTCTTAACCGGGGTTATATATGGATAAATACAATGTGATCAGTGTCATCGATGAATTTTACCCATCGATGAGTAAGGGACACAAGGCTATAGCCAATTATATAAAAGAATATTATGATACGGCGGTTTTTATGACTGCAGCCAAGATCGGAGAAGAGATAGGCGTCAGTGAATCGACGGTTGTACGATTTGCGTCCAACATGGGCTATGACGGATTTCCTGATTTTCAGGCCTGTCTTGCTTCCTGGGTAAAGAATCATCTTAACAATGTTCAAAAGATAGGAGCTAAGTACGGCAACAGCTCGCAGAGTCAGATAATTGATTCTGTATTAAAGGGTGATATAGAAAGGATAAATGATACTTTAAGTCAGATAGATCCCGGAGCTTTTGAGGCTGCCATAGATGCACTTCTTGAAGCGAAGAAGGTTTATATCTGCGGGATAAGAGCATGTGCACCTTTGGCGCAGTTTCTTGCCTTCTATTTAAATATGGTAAGAGATGATGTTGTTTGCGTTACCACGACCAGCTTCAGTGAGACCTTTGAACAGATGTTAAGGATCGATAACAAGGATGCTTTTGTCGGTATCAGTTTTCCTAGATACAGCATGAGAACTCTAAAAGCCATGGAGTTTGCATCAGACAGAAATGCGAGAGTGATATCGATAACGGACAGTATGCACAGTCCGATGTGCATGTACAGTTCGATCAATCTTTTCTCAAGAAGCGATATGGTCTCTGTCGTTGATTCACTCGTTGCACCTTTAAGCGTCATCAATGCTCTTGTCGTAGCATTCTGCTTGAAGGCACCGACAGAGGTTAGAGAAAATCTTGATAATCTTGAGAATGCATGGGGCAATTATCAGGTATATCTTAATGATGAGATCAACTTTATCGATGATGCTCCGGTCGTTGATTACTCATTAAAGAAAGAAGATAAAAATTAAATTTAAAATTAATTATTAAAACAGGTATGAAGAATATTTTAGTGGTCGGCGCGGGTGCCGCAGGCATGATGGCTGCACTAACCGCAGCCAAAGCCGGTGCAAAGGTCACGCTTATAGAAAAGAATGAAAAGCCCGGTAAGAAGATATATATAACAGGCAAGGGAAGATGTAACGTAACAAATGATTGCGATGCGGATGTCTTCTTTAATAATATAGTCTCAAATCCAAAGTTCATGTACAGTGCGTTCTACGGATTCGATAACGTTAATCTGATGGAACTGATAAAAGATAACGGATGTGCACTCAAGACGGAAAGAGGAGGAAGGGTATTTCCTGTATCTGATCATTCTTCCGATATAATAAGATGCTTTGAAAAGATGCTTAAATCTGCCGGTGTGGATATAAGATATAATGTAAAAGCAGAGAAGCTTCTTATAAGAGATAACTCATGTTATGGAATAAGCGTTTCGAAAGGAAAAGATCACGAAGATCTAAAAGCTGATGCTGTCATCTTAGCTACCGGGGGGCTTTCATATCCGTCTACAGGTTCTACCGGAGACGGACACAGGATGGCAAAAAGCTGCGGACATAAGGTGACCGATCTTAAGCCAGCACTGGTCCCTTTTAATACAAAGGAAGAATGGGTTAAAGAATTACAGGGGCTATCTTTAAAGAACGTATCACTTGAGATGACCTGTGGAAAGAAGATCATTTATGAAGGCTTCGGAGAGATGATGTTCACACATTTCGGAGTGACAGGTCCTCTGATACTCAGTGCTTCCAGTTATTATTCGGCTTTCGGGTCAAAGAAAAAGGATATAAGCGAACCTATAAAATTAAATTTAGATTTAAAAAATGCGTTATCTGAAGAACAGCTTGATAAACGTATCATCCGTGATTTTGAGAAGTATAACAATAAGCAGTTCAGGAACAGTCTGAGCGATCTTTTGCCTTCATCAATGATACCTGTTATTATAAAACTGTCGGGTATCGATCCCGAAAAGCAGGTAAATCTTGTGAGCAGGGAAGAAAGACAAAGAATTGTCAGTCTTTTGAAAAAACTTGAACTGACTGTTACTGGTACAAGAGATTTTAATGAAGCGATAATAACCCAGGGCGGAGTAAGTACTAAAGACATCAATCCTTCGACAATGGAATCCAGGATAATAAATAACCTGTATTTTTGCGGAGAGATGATTGATGTGGATGCTCTCACCGGAGGATTCAATCTTCAGATAGCATGGAGTACGGGGCATCTTGCGGGAGAAGAGGCGGCTGTCAGGGATATTTAAGGAAGATATAAAAGATTTTTTATCGGTTTAATCATATTTAAGAATTAAGGAGAAGCGATATGAGTATTAACATTGCGATCGACGGACCTGCGGGAGCGGGTAAATCAACAATAGCAAAGCTTATTGCAAAGAAACTCGGATTTATATATGTAGATACAGGTGCCATGTACAGGACTATGGCTCTGTATTTCATGAGACTTGGTATAAAGGCTGACGAGACCGACAGGATCACATGCATGTGCAAGGATGCCGATATCTCTATCGAGTACAGGGATGGAGTTCAGGTTGTCCTTTTGGGTGATGAGAACGTAAACGGACTCATAAGGACTGAAGAAGTCGGAAATATGGCAAGTGCCACCAGCGCAAATTCGGCCGTCAGGGAAAAACTTGTCGAACTTCAAAGAAAGCTTGCTGCAAAATCGGATGTTGTTATGGACGGCAGGGATATAGGTACGGTCGTACTTCCCGATGCAAAGGTTAAGGTATATCTTACCGCCAGCAGTGCTGTAAGAGCCAAAAGAAGATATGATGAACTCATAGCAAGAGGCGAGGAGGCTGATCTTGATAGGATCGAAGCTGATATAATCGAAAGAGACAACCGCGACATGACAAGAGAGATATCACCGCTTAAACAGGCGGATGATGCAGTCCTTATCGATAGCTCATATATGACGATAGATGAGGTTGTTGATGCTGTCATCTCTCTTATAGACAAGGATTGATAAAAGAGGATATATGGAACTTATAACCGCAAAAAGCGCCGGATTCTGTTTCGGTGTAAAAAAGGCCGTTGACATGGTCATGCAACAGGCGCATGAAAACAAGGACAAACACATATATACCTACGGACCGATCATACATAATGAAGAAGTTGTAAAGAAGCTTGAATCCGAAGGTGTCCATGCTGTAAGAAGCGAAGAGGAACTTGAAAAGATAGCCGCGCAGGGAAACAATGTGATGATCATCAGATCGCACGGCATCTCAAAAGCAAAACAGGACCGTCTTACAGAACTTGGTTTTGAGATAATAGACGCGACCTGTCCGTTCGTAAAACGAATTCACAAAACCGTTATGGATGAGAGTTTATCCGGCAGACATATCATCATAATCGGCAACAGAAATCACCCTGAAGTAGAGGGGATCATGGGGTGGTGCGTCAACGAGCCCACGGTCATTCAAACCGAGGAAGAAGTTGATGAAATTCATTTTGATAATATGAAGAGTTACTGTGTGGTCGCACAGACAACATTTAACCATAATAAATTTAAAGATATAGTTGAAAAAATAAAACATTTAGGTTATGATGTTAATGTTGTGACGACTATATGCAATGCGACCTATGAGCGTCAGCGGGAGAGCCGTGATATAGCATCAAAGGTCGATACCATGATCGTTATCGGCGATACTCACAGCTCCAATTCAAAGAAGCTGTTTGAGATATGCAGGGAGGAATGTGAGGATACACATTTTATCCAGACACTAGATGACTTGAATTTAGATCTTACTAAATCTGTTCGACTGGTGGGTATTACTGCGGGGGCTTCCACCCCAGACTATATTATTGAGGAGGTTCAAAATTATGTCAGAGTTGACTTTTGAACAAATGTTGGAAGAAACATTCAAAACAATCCATTCGGGAGAGGTAGTAGAAGGTACTGTCATCGATGTTAAGCCTGACGAGATCATTCTTAATATCGGTTACAAGTCAGATGGTATTCTCACAAGAAACGAATACACAAATGAATCAAACCTTGATCTTACAACTGTTGCCAAGATCGGTGACAAGATGGAAGTTAAGGTTATCAAGGTAAACGACAGCGAGGGTCAGGTCCTTCTTTCTTACAAGAGACTTGCTGCTGAAAAGGGTAACAAGAGAATCGAGGATGCATTCAATAATCAGGAGATCTTAAAAGCTAAGGTTACACAGGTTCTTGACGGCGGTGTATGCGTTGTTGTTGACGAAGTAAGGATCTTCATTCCTGCAAGTCTTGTTTCAGACACATACGAAAAAGACCTTTCAAAGTATGAAGGTCAGGAGATAGAGTTTGTTGTTACCGAGTACAATCCTCGTAAGAGACGTTATATCGGAAACAGACGCATGCTTCTTTCTGCAGAGAGAGAAAAAGCTCAGAAGGAGCTCTTTGATAAGATCAAAGTCGGTGATGTTATCGAAGGTAAAGTTAAGAATGTTACAGATTTCGGTGCATTTATAGATCTTGGCGGAGCTGACGGTCTTCTTCATATCTCAGAGATGAGCTGGGGAAGAGTTGAGAGTCCCAAGAAAG